>Ga0325414_1001701_pt1 | contig 21600 bp, 12 predicted proteins | sample PopdelMetagenome_8_FD_206183 | JGI IMG/M metagenome (GOLD analysis project Ga0325414, IMG submission 206183) | Populus deltoides microbial communities from Bellville, Georgia, United States - Leaf-PdKOR-R3 | ecosystem: Host-associated > Plants > Phyllosphere > Phylloplane/Leaf | place: USA... | reverse complement strand
TATAAATGGTATGCTTTAAGATCTTATTAAATAGAGGCTTAATCTTGTTATAAAAAAACTAACTTGAAAATATCCTTAATATTAAACTATAAAAATCATAACAGACCACACACCCATTAGGTGTATGACTAATTGATTTTATTCTGAAAATCGGTAAATAAACTTAATTTGTCATATCATCTATAGACTAAGCGAATAAACGAAGGACACCAAGATAAAATATAGTATTCCATATGATTAAAAAATGTTAAAAAATTCTCTCAACTACATGAAAAAAATAAAAAAAATAAATTTGAAAAATATTATATAAAGAATTTAAAATTAAAAGATTATGAAAACATAAATTTTATTCTCATTTAATATTTAAATTAATGAGTAAAATATATAAAAAAATTCAGCATATCAAACTTATACATAATTAACCTTAAAATAATTGATAATATCATCTTTCTTAACCTTCTTAAGCACAACAACATAATTTCTTTTTAACAGCACATTTTGCCTAAAGCCTCCAATCACCTTAAACTAATTATGATTTATTTGTTTAAAAGTATGGATAACATGTCATTTGCTTTTTTATTTTTGAAAATAAAATGTAGACGACATGTCATCACTTGTGACAAATGATACGTAGTTTTCTTGTCAATATTGTGACCACTATAGAGATGTCTAGAAAATTATATAGAGATATTTTAACCTCAAAATTCATTTTCAACCTAAAAAAAAGATAAGAAACACCCTAAAAATTTCAATAAATCAATTTTTCAACTCAAACTACCTTTAAATAGATTAAAAATTGCAAAATTAAACCAAAAAAAGTTCTTTCTTAACCTTGATCTATTTTTTTGGCAAGATAAATGTTAAAAAATACCTCAAAAAAATTCCTCTCATAAAATGAAACTCGTTCACAGTAGGATCAACTTTTTTTTATTGCTAGAATATAGTCATTCAATAACTTTCTCTCCCTTTCATGTTTTTTCAGTGAATTTCGCCCTCATCTCTCTAACCTAATGACCAAAAAAGAACAAAATAAAGGGCAGGACAAAAATAACAATGCTAAAAACAAAAGGGACCGTAAAAAAAAAAAGATGGACAAAAAAGTACTTTTTTGTATGAATGTGAAATTGGCCATGCAATTTTCTTCTGTTTTCCAGTTTGATCCTCCTTTTAATTATGTTTTTTTTTCCTACAATGTCAAACTATATCTCATTAAATTGGCTTCGAATCAAGTTTAAAAATTTATCAAAAAGCTTTAAATCATTAAAAAATATAAAGATAAGAGACTACTAATTGACAAAACACCCAAGATAGCCCACAAAAAGATGTAATAAAAAAAATTTGATGACCAAAATAAAAATAATTGGCACTAATGTAATCCACAATGAAAGCTGAAAGGCTGATAAACAATAAACACGTACTATTGAAAAACCCTAGCTTTTTTAGTTTTCTTTGTAATTGTAATTATAATTGTAATGAAATATACTCATAGGCAATATTTTGAATACATATAAACTAATGATGAAATTAATTTGAATTATGAACATTGGAAATTAATCATATTTAATCAAAAGGAGAATGACTTATAGATAAATAGATAATTTTGAAACTTCATAGCATAATTGTTATGTCATTTCTGGTTAAGCGGGTTGATTTAGAAAAGGTTAGATACAGAACCTGATCTGGGCTAGGTTTTTAGTTGAATCAAATAAAACATCAACTCACTAAAACTTGGTTAAGCTCCTAGATTTTTAGCGATCCAATTGACATGATGAAACTAAGTCGAGTCAACATTAAATGATTTTTTAAAAGAATGAGATGACATCATTTTAATAAATTGGTTGACTTAAGTTGACTCGGTAACCAACGAGTTTGCTTAATGACTAAAGTTTTTTTTCTTCTGGATTGGTCACCGAATGAGGTATGACAACTATGCTAAAACATAGAAACAAACCAATCTTTGCACCAAATCACTTTATGGAATTAAATTTGGTAAATAATGATATTCTAAAATCCAGTATATTCAATGAACGAGTTATTTGGTGTTTGGATAGTGGTTGGTCAACATGTTCATTTACTTAGTTGTCTTCTCCTTAGCTTAGGAAGTATTGAAATACTGGTAAAAGCCTTAATACCTAAAAAAGCAGTTCCTATCTATATAACTTAAAGATGGAGTGATAAAGTTAGTAACTTTAAAGGGGAAAGACAATAAATGAAAGAAAGAGCCTTAAATTCCAAGAATAAAAGTGTTTGTTATTTTTTGGGTGTGATTAATGCTCTAAAATATACATGTAAACACCAAAAAAAAAAGAGCTAAGCTAAAACAACTCCATCGTCACTGCCGATTTCTGGATCGGCAGCAACAAAGCTTTTGGCTGCCGATTTCTGAATCGATAGCGGCATAGTTTGGGACTGCCGATTTCTGAATCAACAGTGACGTAATTTTTCTGCTGATTTCTGGATCAGCAGCAACACAGTTCTTGCTGTCAATTTCTCGGCAACGACACAGTATTTGGCTGTTGATTTCAGAATCAGCAGCAGCACAGCTTTTGGCTGTCGATTTTTGAATCGGCAGCGACGCAGTTTTGCTGCTGATTTCTGAATCGGCAGCAGCACAGTACTTAGCTATCGATTTTAGAATAGGCACCAACAAAGTTTTAAGTTGCCGATTTCAGAATTGGCAACGACACAGTTTTTGACTGCCGATATTTGAATTGACAGCGGCGCAGCTCTGGCTGCCAATTTTTGAATCGACAAAAACGCAGTCTATGGCTGCTGATTTCTAAATTGGCAGCGACACTATCAAACCTAGCAAAAAATTATTTTTGGACCAGCCTATCCTAGGAGAGAATGAAAATAAAAACCAACCCAAAGATAACCCAAAAAAGGGATAAGGACAACCTTGGTCCAACGTTCAAACACCCCTTTGTATTTAAGAGGGGTATAAATGCAGCAAGGAGAGAGAAAGGGGCACTCTTTCCAAAATGGGTTGCATGCTCTTGCCTTCTTCCTCTCTCCAAAAATCTGCCTGCAACAACTGCATACCTAATTGCAAGCACCAGCTTTGAATGTTAGAGAAGAAGGGTGACCAATGGAAAGATAGAAGTGGTTGAAGCTATGTAAGGAGAAGGAGTCTAGGCCCCTTCCTCATAACCGGCCAGCAGTTGTGACTGCAACAACAGCCACCCTCTCCAAGGAGAAGACCCACTTACACTAGCTGCATGTCCCCTGTCTTTAGTGTTTGAAGAAGAAGAAAGCTAGGGAGTTACGTTGATGACTGAAACCATGAGAGGAGAGGGAGTGTGACAGACTCGTTGTACAGTAGAGATGGAAGAGATGGAAAAACTGAGATTGAGGAAAGACCATGTCACCAAAACTTGCTCTAAAGTTGTAAAAAATGTGAGGTAAGAGAAGTAGTTTTCCTTGGCTGGTTGCTGCCTCACGATTTCAGAACAAGGAGGGGATGAAAACCCCAAAGTAGAAGGTTTAGTGTTCATGCACTTATAGTTTTAGAAATAATTAAATGGAAGATCTAAGGGGAATGAGATAAAGAAATGCAGAAATTATGATCTTGTTGAACCCTTAAGGACATAATTGAACAAACACAGAATGTATGATGGTGTTATTATCTTGATTCTTGCATATATAATAGAAGAACTTGTGTTAGAAAGGGTTATGTACAAAATTATGCAGTCATTAGGACCTTAGACCCTGCTAAAACCAAAACTAGAACTATGTTGGTGTTAATATCATAAATTTCTGTTTGTGTTTGATGAAATTGTATAATAATATGTTAAGATGATTTTATGTGCAAAGTTAGGTTGTATGCAGCGAATTAGTTTCGCTGCCGAATTAAGTGGTCTGCAGCGAATTAGTTTCGTTGTCGATTTGTGTTATCTGCAGCAAAGGAATTTTCGTTGTTGAATTGTGTTGTTAGCAATGAATTAGTTTCGTTGCTAAATGTTGTTGCCTGCAGCGAATCAGTTTCGTTGTCGAATCGTGTTGTTTGCAGCGAATCAGCATTCGCTGCTGAAATTGCATTGTCCTGTAGCGAATTTGTGATTCGCTGCCGAAATTGAGTTGCTTGCAATGAATTAACATTCACTGCCGAATTATGTGTTTTGTAGCAAATTTGGGATTTGCTGCCGAAGTTGTATGGTTTGCAGCGAATTTCTGCCAAAAGTGAGTTGTTTACATCGAATTAACATTCGCTGTCGAATTGTGTGTTCTGGAACGAATTTGGGATTCATTTATGAAATTGAGTTGTTTGCCGCGAATTAACATTCACTTCCAAATTTTATGTTCTACAGCGAATTTGAGATTCACTGTCGAAGTTGAATTGTCTGCAGTGAATTTGAAATTTATTGTCGAAGTTGAGTTGTTTGCAACGAATTAACAGTCGGTGCCGAATTGTGTGTTTTGCAACGAATTTAGGATTCGTTATCGAAGTTGTATGGTCTGCAGCGAAAAATTGAATTGTTTGCAGCGAATTAACATTCGCTGTCGAATTGTGTGTTCTACAGCGAATTTGGGATTCACTACCGAAGTTGAATTGCCTGCAGTGAATTTCAAATTCGATGCCGAAGTTGAGTTGTTTGCAGCGAATTAACATTCGTTGCTCAATTATGTGTCCTACATCGAATTTGGGTTTGCTGCTGAAGTTCTATGGTCTGCACCGAGTTTAAAATTCGCTGCTGAAATTGAGTTGTTTGCAGCGAATTAACATTCGCTATCGAATTATGTGTTCTACAGTGAAATTGTGATTCATTGTCGAAGTTGTATTGTCTGCAGCGAATTTGTGACTTGCTACCGGAATTGAGTTGTCTGCAGGGAATTAGCATTCACTGTCGAAAACATGTTGATTACAGCGAAGTAGCATTCATTGCCGAAATTGTGGCGCCAACAGCGAAACAGTTTTTGCTGCCAAAATGGTAGCTTTCAGCGAACCAGTTTTCGCTGCTGAATTGCGCAGCTTACAACAAACCAATTTTCACTGTTGAACTGTGTGACTTGCAGTGAGTCAGTTTTTGCTACTGATTTCTACAATAGGCCTCCTGGGTAGAAAGGACTCAAATGCTTGTAACAATTTCATTGTATGATGGTGTAATATGTGGAACACTTGAATATGAACATATAGAGTCTTGAAATAAGTATGGTGATGAATGTGATTTAAGGATGCAAATGTACTGAATTGTGGCATTGATGTCTTAGGTGATGTGACCAGGATCGGACCATCGCCAAGACAAGGACAAACCGTAGGTGCAACAGGTAGATGTTTTCCACCATCTTCTCGTATAATGTTTATGTTTTGAAATGATTTACTTATGATGATATATTATTGAATCCTTGATGAATGATGAAACAACAATGAAATGTCTGATTGAATTCTTGATGATTGTCGGAATGACTATAAAATGTTGATCGAGTTCTTGATGAATTTGAGACGATGATGAAAATGTTAATGTTCTGAAATGACCCGTTTGAGGTGCGATGAATATTAAACTGACTATGAGATGGTGATTGGGCTATTATGAATTTGGGCTGCTGACGAATGGTTGTATGAGTATTACAAAGGATCTACCGTCATATTTTATTGAATGTAATTGTGACGAATGGTTGTATGAGTATTACAAAGGATCTACCGTCATATTTTATTGAATGTAATTGTGACGAATGGTTGTATGGGTATTACGACGGATCTACCGTCGTATTATATTGAATGTAATTATGACGAATGGTTATATGAGTATTACGAAGGATCTACTATTGTATTATACTGAATGTTAATTATCATGAATGGTTGTATGAGTATTACGAGGGATCTATTGTTGTATTCTTTTGATCATTAACTATCATGAATGGTTGGATGAGTAATACAAAAGGTGTACTGTTGTGTTATTCTAAATGTTAAACTATTATGGAATGTTTGTTTATGTATTATAAAGGATCTATTATCATGTTTACTGAATGTTAAACTATCACGGGTCGTTTGTATGAGTATCATGAAGGGTCTACTATTATGTTACAGTGAATGTCAAATTGTTATGAATGTTTGAATGAGCAATTCAAAGGATATTACCATGTTATAGTGATCTCATAAACTTCCTTTGAAACGTTGGATTGGTTAATGATTAGCTTCGGCTAATGGCATTTGAATGGATGATCGGGATAAATGTTTGATTAGCTTTAGTTAATGGCATCCTAAGTGGATGACCAGGATAAATGATGATTAGCTTTGGCTAATGGCATCCGAATGGATGGTCGGGATAAATGTTTGATTAGCTTTGACTAATGACACTTGAATGGATGACCGAGATCATTGATTGATTAGTTTTGGCTAATGCCATCCTAAGTGGACGACCGGGATAAATGATGATTAGCTTCGGCTAATGGCATCCAAGATGGATGACTGGGTTGTGATTGTTGATCAGTTTCAGCTAATGGCATCCTAAGTGGATGACCATGATAAATGTTGATTAGCTTCGGCTAATGGCATCCGAGATGGATGACTAGGACAATTAATTGATTAACTGCGGCTAATGGCATCCTAAGTGGATGACCGGGTAAATGTTGATTAGCTTCGGCTAATGGCATCCAAAATGGATGACCGAGACAATTAATTGATTAGCTTCAGCTAATGGCATCCTAAGTGGATGACCGAGATAAATGATGATTAGCTTTGGCTAATGGAATCCAAATGGATGACCGGGACAAATGTTTGATTAGCTTCGGCTAATAGCATCCGAATGGATGACTGAGACAATTGATTAATTAGTTTAACTAACGACATCCTAAGTGGATGGTCGGGATAAATGATGATTAGCTTTGGCTAATGGCATCTGAGATGGATGACTAGGTTGTGATTGTTGATCAGTTTCAGGTAATGGTGTTCGAGATGGATAACTGGGACAAATGTTTAATCAACTGTGACTAATGGCATCCGAAACGGATGACCGAGTTGTGATTGATGATTAGCTTCGGCTAATGGCATCCATGATGGATGATCGGGTCGTGTTTGATGATTTGCTTTGGCTAATGGCATCCATGATGGATGATCGGGTCGTGTTTGATGATTTGCTTTGGCTAATGGCATCCATGGTGGATGGTTGAATTGATTATAAAAAAATTAGCTTTGGTTAATGGTATCTATAAGAATGACGAGGTTGATTTCGTGATTAGTTTTTGTTAATAGCATCTAAGACGGATGACCGAATTTAAATGTTGCAATTAGATACGGCTATAAGTATCCAAGGTGGATGATCGAGTTAAGGTGAAGTATTTAACCCCGATCGATGTTAAACTTCAGCCCTACAACCCCATGGAGAGGTTGGGGTGTATGAGTGAGAAAAGTACAGTTAACAAAATAGTAAGAGATGTATAATGTATATAAGAAGTATAAGAAGGAATCTTCACATTCTAAGTTAATAACGAAAAGCAATGACAATGTACTTCTAGATGTTTATTATTATGTTAGATTATTTACAATTCTTATACCCATGTTGTTTTGTAACAGGGACATCACACAATCAAGGTGCATATGAAATCCTGTTCCACAGGTTCATATATTTTGAAAGTGCTATGTAATAGTATGACTTAGCTATTATGTTGAATATTTGCCATTCAACACTTTTGCAAGGACTTGTAATAGAAATTGTAATGGAGCACGGATGGGGATGTACGAACATGTAGTCACGATGCTATGAATACATTTATGTGGTAATTCCTTTTATGGGGATGTTATATTGTTAAATCACATGAGGATTGTTTGAAAGAAAGTACTAGTTGTGTAAGATTGTCGATTATAAACTTGTGTTTATAACGAGATTGGAACAGGAATGCAAACACACAGGTATGCCAATATGACGTAATGTAAATATATGAATATGAAAATATAATATTATGGACATGTGTATTGAGTATCTATTGTATGAGAATGTTGTTTTACGAGAACCATATCCCTATGAAGCCATGATAAGGAAGGAACATAATTACTAATTCATAAAATGTCATTGCGAGAAATATAAAAAAAAAATCCATCGATTTTGGCTTTAAAAAATTCAAGTCGTTACAATACAAGCTTTTTAGAGTAAGAAAAGTTTGGAATCTTTTACCTGGGTGGTTTAAAGGGTATTTATACTCCTTGAACCTTATCATTTTGATAGAGTCAGGAGGGCTTGAAGAGTTATTTCCACTTGGTGACATTGAGAGATAAAGATCTCTTACACATCATTAATGAAAGTTAAATATCCCTTACACGTTATTAACGAGATGGAAAATATGGTAGGCCTTTTGAGAGACCTTTTATACATATATAGATGTAGGGAGATTATTATCTCTAACACGAGTAGATCATATCATTAATATAAAAATAGAGTTCCATAGTCTTGGATTTCTAAGACCAATTGGACATGGCATGTAGCTAAACTTAGATGAGATAGGCCTGATAGCTCTTTAAACCCATAGTCCTTAGGCTCAGCTCATGACTGAACCTAATTGCACTTGATCTAGTGCTTTGTTAGACCCACATTGCCTTGGATTCACCTCTAGAGAACACCTAAGTATGTTGAATCTGGTACCTTGCCAGGCCCATGTTATATTTGGTCTGACACTTGTTAGGCTCACGTTGCCTTAGGTTCACCTCTAATGTGGAACAAAGTATATTGGATATGACATCTTGCCACACCCACATCACCTTGGGTTAACCTCTAGAGTGGAACCAAGTATATTGGATTTGACATTTTCCGAGACCTATATTTCCTTAGGTTCACCTCATGAGTGAACCCAAGTATATTGGGTCCGGCACGTTACTAAACCCGCATTGTCTTTGTTATATCGCAAGGATGAATCCAAATATATTGGGTCTGGCACGTGAGGAGAAAAAGGGTTTTTCCCATGGATGTCTTTTGAGTTGTTCTCTAGGCCCATAAGATTTCATTTAGCAGCTTTGCCTATTTTGACTTGGCTTTTTTGTCTACCTATTGTGTTATGGCTTTTTATCTCTTACCCTTAAAGGTCCTCTTTTTTCTTGCGGACTAGATGAGTAGTTGGATCCACCTTCAACTTGTGAGTGGTAACTTTAGGGTTGATTCCTGGTATGCCTGAGGTGTTTGTTGCAAAACTGGACTTTTAGATGTGCAAGAGCTTTCTCAGTGTTTGCTATTGCGTTGGTGTCAGGGTAGAGCCTACTTTTATGATAGTCTTTTGTATCATGTCCTTTGTTTTTATGGAAAAAAAATGTATCTTTTAGACGAGCGGGTGCTGAGAAAAGACTTCATGAGTGAAAGATAGTGACAAACTCCTTGCCTTGGATTATCGCAAAGACTTCAGCGAGGGCAGTGTTTAGTGGAGGAGTGCATTTCAAGGTAGCTTAGGCTTTCCCTGATTGGTCTCTTTTAACCTTTCCTAGGGTTATTGTCCCTCCTAAGAGGGTGATCTCGCTTTAATGACCTCTTAGACTATTTATCTCTAAAGAAGCAGGGAAGACCATGATGCAACACACTTACCTCTTGTACTCGAATATGGTTCTCCATGACTTGCTTCACTTTTAACAACCTTATGTCTAGTAGGGCTTACAACTCCTTCTATAGAGTTTTTTCCTTCCCTCCATTGATAAAGCCTTCATAGGCTATATATTCTATCAATTTTTTAACCTTAATGATCTCCTCATTAAACCGTTTCAAATATGCTCGTGTAGACTCATCATATGCTTGAGTAATTCTAAAAAGTTTAGTGGAACTTATTCTGGTTGGGATACTTATACTGAAATGTGTCACTAGCTTGGCACAAAGGTCATTGAAACTCGTGACTAGACCTGACTCTAGATTATTATACCATACTCGTACTGAACCCTTGAAGGTTATTAGGAGGATTTTACATATGGCATGGTTGTCCTGAATGACCAATTATAGACTACTTTATATATTTTGTACATGCTCCCCGAGGTTTGTAAGCTAGTTATAATTATTTAGAGTCATCTTCATATCAATATAGTCCCTAGGTATGTGAGTGTTTAACACCCATCTAAATAGATGAGAGTCTTTAATCTAATGGGAGGTGTTTAACACCCATCTTTTTGCATAGATGAGTGTTTAACACTCCTATTCTTATAGGGTTCTAAGAAGATTGAGGTTTCTAGTGTGGAATGACGTGATTCATAGATGGCCTCCTTCTCATGTTGGTTAGATAGATGTCTAGAGTATCCACTACATGCTCAGCCATCATGAGGACACATATGTTTTTTAGAATGGTTGGATAAACCCTGAGGTTGAAAACCCCCCATAAACTCTTTCTGGCCCTCTTCTTCTGGGTACAACCTATTATTATGGAGGTTGTAAGGAGGATGCAACGACTTGTTGAGATGGCACTGGGATCTATTGTGTATTTTCTCTTGCTTGCTGATTTGCCAACACTACTTTGGTAAGGTGTCACACTTAATTAATAAGTTATTGAAGGATTGGCCGTACAAGAGTATTTGTTGTGGCAGGGAGATCAGTAACTCCTTCTATTCCAGGATTGTCCTGATTATCTGCCAATAATGATGATGAGTAGTGTCACACCCGGACATCGTGGCGAGCGATTAAAAAAATAATCTCGACTGGAAAAGAAACAAATATCTGGCATCTTGTTCTTTTAGGGGAAAAGGTCTTGTTTAAGGAGTCGCCACCTAGTATTATGGTTAATATGAACCCTAACTGGTCAATATAGATTCTATGGTACGAGACTAGTTACGCAAAAAGGAAGATGTTATCACCCCTTAAACATCCTTCCTAAAGTAGGCTGCATTGCTGGTTTTGTCGAAAATTGCTAAGAATTTGTTCTCATTTTTCTCATTTTTATTCTTCCTTTCATGTTGCTGACTCTAGCGTCAGTGAAGAATTCTTACTACTATTTCCAACTCTGGCGTTGGTAAATATCACACAAATCCAAAAAATACGATACTCCTGACTCTTGCGTCAGTGAATATTTTCGCAAAAAATGAATTTGAAGAAGAAATTTTCTATGTCATTTTTTCTTGTTTATCCTTTATTATTATTTGCTCTTTTTAGATGGAAGTAAAAAAAATATTGCACGACATATTTGCATTTAACAGTAATAGTTCACAGATTGAGCACATCTACAAAAAATACAAACACAAAGAAAAAAAATAAAACAAAGTGCGAGGGGCCCACAAATAAATCAACGAAGGCCTTAAATATTTTTGGAATTTTCTGTTATCGAAAAAGGGTTTGTTTGGTTAAATGTCAAATTAGAATGGGCATAAAAATTATGGCCAAGGCATAAGGGTGTGTTTTGCCAAGCACACCCTTAGCAAACACAATTTGAGTGGGCTAGGCCTAAAGCCCAGACCCGGCCAACTCTTTTTTTTTTTCTTTTTGGGGCTGGATCTCGCCCAGCCATGCGTGAAAGGTTCACGCATGCATGCAATAGTAACCAATTAATTATTTTACAAAGGAAGGAAGGGAACTTACCTAGGCGTGCGACTGTTGGAGGCGAAGTCGAGGGAGACTGGGCTTAAAAAAAGGGGTTGAGGGGGGCGGTGGCTAGTATAGGGTTTGCCGCCCCTTTTTTTTTTATGTTTCTCTCTTTTAGGGTTTCTGGTAATGGCCTCCTTTTGGGGTCTCTTCTTTTAGGGTTTCTTTCTAATCGTCCTCATTTGCATCACTGAGGTCTGTATTTATAGTGTCAGAGTCCCTTCGCGTGTGAGAAACAATGTTTCAATCAAACTCATTCTCTTTTTTGAAGTTTGAATTTGATTAAAAATCAAATTTGAAAGCGGATAACTATCATTATCTTGAAGATAATGATAGAATGACAAAAGTACATTATAGTCCCTAATTTTCACACAAGTTGACAAATCACACTTTTCATCGAAATAAATCTCTAATATTTTAATTTTACATTTTAAACCCTGTAAAATTATATTAAAAAGCCAATGGGCCAAAATTGAGTTACAACAAGTGGGGAAATCAATAAACCAATAGAGTTATCAATGACTTTTTGGAAGTTTATCATAGACAACGCCACTGATGATGTCCCAAGATCCACTATGTTCAAGAAACATGTTATTTGATGTTCGGATAGTGGTTAATCAACATGTTCATATACTTCTCTTCTTCTTAGCTTAGGAAGTAGTAAATTATTGGTAAAAGCCTTAGTATCTGTTGTTGCACGTGTGCGGCATTGCAATGATCATCCTCCTGGAATAAAATAATTGGGAATGATGTGGAAGGAAAGGACATGAAATTCTTGTCTTTTATGAGTAAAAAAAGGAAATGTGAGTTTCCATATAATATTTTGGTCCCTAGGAATCCTAATTAGTCTCAAAGTCTGGGAAATGAGACTGCTTGAATAAAGGAAACGAATTAGCACCACTAATACACCTTACCTGAGGTAAACTGCATTGTTTATTTGTCTGATATAAACAAAGAAAAAGTTTTATTTTTTAACCATTGGTTTGTTTAAGGTTGAAGAAAAGTTCTCCTTAGTAAGAAGGTCATTATTTTATTAGGCTAAAAACCTATTCGTTCTACTGCCAATATAAAAATAAATTGTATTCTTATTTAATATCATGAATATGTCTTACATATAAATTCATAATCTCATATATTAAAAATAATAATTTGTTTTGGTATTTTTAAAATGTAAGCCAAATTCTTTGGAATTTTACAAACTTGTAGTAAAATCCATGCAAAAGTATTTTAGATTTTTAAAATAAATGCTCAAACTATTTTTTAGGATTGTTGGTCATATGTAATTAAAACATTTTGTTAATTAATTTTTTTATCCCTTTCCTCTTTTTTTTTATCATTCATATAACACAAAATAAAACGTAATAAAAAGAAAAAACACACACATTTTTTTTTAACTATATTTTACTCACATACCCCACAATTACATGTTTACAACTAATAAAAATCCAAGATTAAAAAAAAAATCAAACACACTAAAAATTTAAAATTTACAAAATGGTCCTTTCAAAGGCTGGAAATAGGTTGGAGAGACTGCTGGGAACTTAGGAAGCACATTGAGAAACTCTAGGGCTAGAAGAACAGCGGCAGAACAGTGGTGCGCATATGCTTCATACGCCATTGCTATTGATGGCGCATGAACCCACGAGCTATTATCAGTGAAGCGAAAAATGGGTGGATCGAACAGATCACCTCTTCCACTTTACATCTGTATCGGCAATGTCATACACCATCACCTGTAAAGTAAAGAAAAACACACAAACAATTGGTTTTATTTTTTTCTTTTTCATAAATCTGTTTCACAGGTTAGTTTTATCAATTTTTATTCCCTTTTCTGATTGCTTTAACTATAAACAGTGGGAAAGAGGTATGGTAGAGGTCGGCGTTGTGGGTAAGGATTGGTCGTTGGTCCTCAGTTGGGTTGGAGAGGAAAAGATTGTTGCTACAGAGGTGGTCTTGTTATTGGTGTAGGTCTGTCATTACTAACGATAGATGTGAGGAGAAAGATGAAGCTTAGCTAGGGAGATTGAGTCTCAGGTAGTGAGAAGCTGAATATGGTAGAGAAAAAGAAGGATGAAAAGCCTTGTACAACTGTGTTTATAGGAGATAATGATGGGTCTTTGGTCTATCAGTATTTGGCTCTTCTTAGTGGAGGTTGTCATTGAAGTTCTTCACTAGTGTTGATGAAGGGATATTAGCTGCTTATAGAGAAAGGCTTGATCGATAAAGGCCATTAGTGTTTTGAATGGCCTTTCATGTATACTTCTTCTCTTACAGTAACGGTAAGGGAAATAAGAGGTTGATGTTCGGTGATTGGTGGTTGGTGGTTGACGGTTAGGGTTTTAAGTATATTAGGTATAAGGTTTTTTTGTGTATATATTTTGGGAGAGAGTATGTGAGCTGAAGAGTTTTTTTTGTTTTGTTTTTCTTCGTAATAGCCTCCTCCCCCTTTTTGTTTGTATTAGATAAACACCTTCTTATAGGTGAAAACTTTTATCTTCTTTTCTAATTGCTTAGTCTAACAAGCAACCTAAATTCACTTTAGTTCCTTGGTTTCTTCCTTTTCATTTTGGTACCTTTGTCCAAATATGTTTTATTTTTTGTATTTTGTTTTTTTAAAAGGCAACATTAACACCAACTCAATGTGAAAAATCAACAATTTTAAAAATAACATGTTAAAAGTTGAACTCACTGAAAAGAAATTTGAAATTTGAATTCTTTTGAGACAACGTTGAAACTAACGCAAATACATCAAGAATATATTTTTTATTTTTTATTGGTTGAAAATATTTAGAAAAACAGGGGGTCAAAATTGGGTTACAACACCTGCAAAAACAGTCTTTATCGGTGAGACTTAAAGACTTTCCCATGATAAAGTTAATAACTTTAAAGGGGAAAGGCAATAAATGAAAGAAAATGCCTTAAATTCCAAGAACAAGAGTATCTGTTCTTGATTTTTGGTGTGATTAATACTCTTTAAATATACAAGCTTTTTATAGTAAGAAAAGTTTTGAACCCTTTACCTGGATGGTTCAATATTTATACACCTTGAACCTTGTTTTTTTTGATAAAGTTAGGAGGGCTTGAAGAGTCATTTTCACTTGGCGACTTTAATGAGGGATACAGATCTCTTAAACATCATTAATGAGAGAAAAATATTCATTACACATTATTAATAATATGAAAAATATAGGAGGCCCTTTAAGAGACGTTTTATACCTCTATAGATGTAGGGAGATGATTATCGCTGACACGAGTAGGTCATGTTATTAATCTAAAAATAGAGCTCCATAATCCTGGATTTCTAAGACCAATTGGACTTGGCATGTAGCCAAACTCATATGAGATGGGTCTAGCAGTTCCTCAGACTCATAGTACCTTAGGCTCAACTAACGGTTGAAACTAATTGCAGTGGATCTAGTGCTTTGCTAGATCCACATTGCCTTGGGTTCACCTCAAGAGTGAAATCATGTATATTGGATCTAACACCTTACTAGACTCACGTTGTCTTAAGTTCACCTCAAGAGTGGACCTAAGTACACCTTCTTAGATCTATGTTACCTTAGGTTCACCTTAAGAGTGAATCCATGTATATTAAGTTCGACACCTTACCAGATCCACATTGTTTTAGGTTCACCTTAAGATTGAATAGAATTATATTGGGTCAGGTACTTTACCAGACCGACATAATTTTGGATTCATCTCAAGGATGAATCCAAGTATATTGTGTCTAGCATTTTAGCAGATACATGTTTTAAGTTCATCTAAAAAATGAACCCAAATATATAAATATAACAGCTTACCAGATCCACATCTAAAAGGGTTAAACTTTAGATAAGGTCTAGCTTTCTTAAAACACAAAAATAATTAATCAGATATACTTACTCATCAGTACAATTATGATGGCCAGCTGGATGTGTGTGAGGTTTCATAGCCTACAAGATCAATATCATTATTTTTGCTGAAAATATATAATTTCAGTCCATCCAAGGTGTAGGCTTCACTGTTCTTTTTGGATTCACCTCAAGAAACTCAAGCCTTTATTATTTGATTTACATTGGTCATTGGTAAAAAAAAGAAAAAAAAAAAGAAATGACACTACTAGAAAATCGATAAACACAAACGGAAATATCGAGGGAATATTTCCGTTGGTAAATTTTCGAGGTATTTTACCGACGGAAATATTCCCTCGGTATATACCGAGGAAATTATAGTGGGAAAAAAATAAAACAAAGCAAAAAAAAATAATGACGTGTCATTTTTACCAACAGAATTACCGACAGAATTTATCTGTCGGCAAACTGTGAACATTGTTCATCATGTCAATTACAAAGGGAATCACTGAAGAAAAATTCCGTCGGTATTTTCCAGAGAGCTTCAGAACTGTTCACTTTTCAATTGCACTGTTAATTGTTGTTTGGCGGTTGAAAAGTCATCGGTGTTATTTGGCGGTTTTCTAAATAAATCAATTAATTTAAAATTTTCATTTAAATATTACCGACGAAATCACCAACTGATTGAAAAATCATTGGTGATTGTTGGTGGTTTTTGAAAACTTTTTATGAAATTGAAAATTTAATTTAAATATTAATATTTAATTATCCATCGGTAATTTCGTCGTTAACGTGCCCCAATAAAAAGCCTGAATCCCCTTATTTCACAAGAGACAGACTAATTTCTTCTTCTTCTTCTTCTTCACTATATGTAAAAAACATCAATATCTATATCTTTTTCTTTTTTTCTATCCTTATCTCCTTCTCTTCTCCTTCATGCTCGGGTATGTCTTCTTCTTCTTTCTTCTTTCTTCTTTTATCCTCTTAGTTTTTTTTAATTAATATGCTTTACGAAATTTTTTTCCTCCTTAGCTTCACTTGTAACTATATTAAGGTAAGATTTTTCTTTTTTCTTCTTTTTTCATGATTTGTTTCACTATATTTGTTTTTTATTTTATTTTTAATTGTTTTTGTTCTTAATAATTGGATAAATGTTGTTGTAAGATTTTTTTTCATATGAGATCAATTTTTAGTTGATTTATTTATAGGATTTTTAAATTTTTAGCAATTGCAACTTCCTTGTTTTCATATGAATTTTTTTAGTTGAATTTATTTTTCGTTTTATTTATTTGTTGCAAATTTGTTTGAGTTGATTTTCTTATTCTTTTTTCCAAGCATTTTGAGTATATATTATAGAGTGTTGATTTATGTTAATTTAATTATTTTATAATTTTATAAAATTGATTTTTTAAAAAAATATTTTGAAATAATTACCGACGGAATTACCGATGGTATTTTTCGAGGGATATACCAATGGAATAAAGCGGATAATTTTTTTTTACACGTCTGTTTCGTCAGTAAATCCATCGGTAATAATATTTTTTTATTACCAACAGATTTACCGATGGATAAAAAATTATTGATGAAAGATTCACCGATAGAGCATTTTCGTCAGTAACTTTGTTTATAAATAAATTACCGATAAAATAAATCTTACACCGACATAAAAATTATGTCAATAAAACTATTAAATATTGTGGTGCGATGAGACGAGGACAATGTAGACATATAATAGATAGCTGCGTTTTGTCAAGTTGGCAACCTTTTTCTCTTCGTTCTCCTTTTTATCCCATCAACAATTATGTCTTAACATCAATTATGTTTGTATAAATTTTGTCGATGGTTACATGCATTAGGGTCTAAGGTGCTCCCTATCCTTTTCATTGTGATGGTGATTTGTGCGTGTAATGTGTCACAATATACATTAATGGTTGGCAGTTGATATCACTTTGAGGATAAACAATTTTGCTCAACCAAACCATCACCTGGTGAAGGTCAGGTCAGTTTCTAGCTTCTTTCATTACTTCCACCTTTATCATGCACAAACAAATTCTGCTTCGCGCTTATTATTTATGGGACAGAACAAATAAATATAAAAATACTAATCTAATTGGAAAAACTAAATCACTATTTTGATTTGAATCAATTGATAAAATTGAATCATTTATGTTAAGAAATTAAATCATTTTTTATTATTTTATTTAGTTATTATTTGTTCCTTACATAGAAAAATTTGTTAAAAACAACCATTTTTTATTTCTCTTAAATAGTTATTTTATTTATTAAAATATTAAAATTGAAATCTACTTATTTTTAAATAATATTTTATTAATAATATATTTCTTTAATTTAATAAATAAAATTATATTAAAGTTATAATTTTAATATTGTATTTTTAAAAACAATTATTTGAGTAAAATTATTTTTATTAAATATAATTATTTTTTGTAATAAGATATATGAAAAAAGCTCCAGGTCTAAAAGATTGAATTGTGTCTTTGAATTTAGGAAAATATTAGTATGAATAGTGTCATAACCCAATTTTGGGTTATTCTCCAAAATTCACTTTTTTTTCAAAAAAAAATAAAATAAAGGCTGGCAACGTGGAGAAAGCAGGCTGAGGAATACAACTGTAATTTTAGAGGAAATTCATGATCTAATTGTACTCCATTATGCCAAAAAATAAAGAAACAATGCAAATTCAAGGTCAGATTAAATGATTATTGGACGAATTTGCATAAAAATTAAGTCCAAGGACATAATTAAATTTTTAATAGGCTAATTTGATTTAATCATGGGTCAAATTGAATTTTAATTATGTTTAAGTATTATTTTGGGTCCAGTTGAAGGATTTAATTAAGTGTAAGGACTTAATTATACTTTAAAAGAGTCAAATGAATTTTATTAGGAGCTTAATTAGTGAAAACTTAAGTTTGGAAGCCTAATTTGAGCTTAATTGAGAAGATTAGATTTTTAAAAGATCAAATTTAATTTTTACCAAGTTAATTGATTGAAATCAGGGAAAAAAATACAAGAGTTTTGGGGTCAATTAAGGGTCAAATTCAATAAATTCGCAGTCAAAGACCATTTTGTAAGAGGCATTGAACTATAGGGGCTTCATTGACAAAAACCGGGGGTTAAATTAAAGAAATTGAAAGTTTAATGGTCAATTAAAGGTTAAATTGCATAAATCTGAGCTCAAGGACCATATTGAAAAAGGCGTGCTAGTCCGAGGTTAAAATTGTTGTTTTTCCAGGGACTCAATTGTATAAAATTGATAGTTTAAAACTGATTTGGGGTGTGAATGAGATAAATCAGAAATCAAAGGACTAAAATGAACTTGATCAAACGGCGTCGTTTTTGTTACTGTTCATCTTCTTCTTTAGTTTTTTCTGAAATGACAGTTCAATGAGGCTACTTTGTAGGTGCATTTAATGTCTCATTTCTCCACCAAACTTGAACGCAAATGATCACTTGACATTTTTCTACAACCATATGTGAACCGTTCAAGCTGATTAACACCATAGAAGCCTCGACCTTCTGTAGCCAAATCAAGTAGCCTTGAACTATCAGATTTGATAGTTCATGGTGCCTACTTTGAATCAACAGTTGAGATCCTTCCAAACTGAATTAAGGGCCGAATGTTCTCCCTGGTGTGGACAAGATTACTCTCTTTCATACCCTATAAATAGGGGTGGATTTCATGGCTTGAAGAGGAAGAAAATCGAGTTCAAAGTTGACAAAAAACCAGCCTCTCCTCTGTTTTTCTCCTTTTCTGTTGTCTCTCTCTCTTCTTTCTCCTTCTCAACCGTGCCTTCAGCCACTATCCTCTCCACCGCACTTCTCCCTCTCCACCGATTGCTTCTCTCTCTTCCTCCACAGCGGCAGCAGCCCATCAATGCCATCATTTCATTTTCTTCCTTCTCCAGCATCGGCAGCAACAACATCAGCACCGACCTCCACCATCACCACTGGCTTGACCACCACCATCTCCATCAAACCTGCTCCTCACCAGCGACAGAGCAGCCACCGTGACCTCCTCTCTCTCTCCTCTACAATTTTTGTTTCTTCTCTCTCCTTCATCCCACAGCCGACATTGGCCACAAAACTCTCCACCAACCTCTCATCAGCCACCCAGACCAGCAGCTCCTCCCATTCGTGTCAGGTGGCGTCCCTCTTCTTCTTCCCCGTTCCTTCTCCCTATTTTCATGGCCATTGCATGCATAATATAATAATTAACTTTGAAGGTGGGTTAGACATGTTCCAGCCCAGACCAAATGGTTGGGCTTGTCCGGCCCACCCTCTAAAAGGGTAAGTTTTGTTGGGTTGATTTCAGCCCAACCTAGTTGAGCTCGGCCCAGCTCGCATATTTAATTAATATAATATTATATTTTATATATTTCTTAAAAAAAACAAAGAATTCCAAAAAAAATCAAAAATCATTTAAAAAAATTATGATTTTCCCACATGTTTTTCTACCAATTTTGCTTAATATTGGGTTGTATACTTACACTGTAAGATACAGATTCGGTATTAAAATACATGTTTTCCTCCGAAACGTTTCTAAAAAAATTTCAAAAAAAATTAAAAATTAATTTTCCCTTTCAAAAAATGAAAAAAATGTTTTGTTTTCATGTATATGGCCAAATCCTAAAATTTTTCCAAGCATATCTTCATAAAAACAAAAATTACATCTTTCTCATGTTTTAAAATGCAAAATAAATATCATAACTAGTTTGTGATTATCCATTAGGGTTTGATCAAAATATCAAAAGCTCTTTTACAAAAAAAATATATTTAGTGTCCAAGTGTACACTTTAATATCCGTGGAGTTTAAAACTATACGATAGAGTACACCTTTAGGTATTAAAGATACAAGGCATAAAATAAATGCAATGCTAAAATTCAGACTTTAGAATGGTTAGGATTTAACCTGATAAGGTAGAGATTCTCTTATGAACAGGGATCTACCTTGAATTTTAGATGAGACCAACAAATAAAAACCCGACCTAGAAAAACAATCAAATAACAATGCAGCTTACCTTAGGTGGGGTGTATTGGGGGTGATGCGTCTTTTCCTTACACAATCAGTGCCTTGCCCAAATTCTCATAGACCATAAGTTCTTAGTAACTGATGCAACCATATTATTCAATAGTTTCATCCACATTTAACTAGTGTTTTGCCTATGATTTATATATAAAATGCCTTGATATTCTTTGTTTTATGTTTTGAAGGCACTTTTGGATGAAAGATTCAAAAAGGAGTAAATTTGAGATAATTGGCAGATTTGACCTTCAGTCGATGTTTTGTGCAGAGCGTGAGCTCTGGAGGTTGAAATGAAGTGATTCCAGTGGCATTAAAAAGCTAACATCCATACCTTTCTGGACATCTAAGGCAAGAAAATAAAACAAGGAAGAGCATGAAAATCACAGCCTTCAAAATCAAATCTCGCAATCTGCCAGTGTTGACCTTCGGCTATTCCAACTTGAATATCTGGAGCTACAAAAGTCCAATTGATGCAAACTCAATTTTTTTTGGATCATTACTGAAATTTATATACACGCTCCAAATTTCAGCCGAAAACGAAGTCATATGAGGGAGATATGATTTTTCAAAGATGACATCTGAATTCTGCCAGCAAACAGGTTTCGTGAAGAAACGAGTCCAAATTACGTTCCGAAGCATCTAAACCGATATCCAAGTTTTTATTTCAGCAATTTAGCTCCTCTAAGTCAAAGCTTGAAGATTTCATGCAAGGATATTTCTCCTTTTTTAGGAAAATAGTTATTGAAGTACTTAAATGTAAACAGTCTACTTAATGGAGGACTATTTTGTAAAATAGAGACTTAGGGTTTCCTAAGATATAAAAAGAATGAGAGAAGAGAAGGGGAGCAGCCAGCCAAGAAGAGAAAAACGCCCTCTTCCTCTAAGAAACCCTAAATTATGCATTCTTCCTTCTTTTTGATTAGTTGTTCAACAAACATGCAAGGCTAAACACTTTTTCTTGGTTGCAAAGACACGGAAACTTTCGGATTTCAAGAACTGTGAGATTTATTTTACCTTTTCTTTTCAGTTTATATGATAAATATGTTTGTTCTCCTATGCTTATTTTTCCTATGATTGTTTATTTTAATTGCTAGAGCGGACTCTAAGTTATTATTGTAGACAATCTATTGCTAAGTTTGATATCAAAACCGGAGTTGTGGTATATGAACTTGTGAAGCAATTGAGTTTAATAATTGTGGTGGATCTACGTTATTAATCTTAGGGAGAACATTCAATCAAATCAAACATAGACTGC
>Ga0325414_1001699_pt1 | contig 21601 bp, 17 predicted proteins | sample PopdelMetagenome_8_FD_206183 | JGI IMG/M metagenome (GOLD analysis project Ga0325414, IMG submission 206183) | Populus deltoides microbial communities from Bellville, Georgia, United States - Leaf-PdKOR-R3 | ecosystem: Host-associated > Plants > Phyllosphere > Phylloplane/Leaf | place: USA... | reverse complement strand
CAAAATATAAAACAGACTCATTAAATAAGCCATTATTTATTTCATTACCGAACACCTAAGTCACAAATCAATGTCATCAAATTACAAATAAATATAATTTTTCAAACCGTAACATGTACAAATCATACATTCATACAACAAATTTCTATGAGAAAAAGCTATAAAACAAGTAAACACAAACAAACTACATATACTATAAAAATATACAATAAAAAATAACATTTTAAAATTGAGTTCATATAAAAAATGATTAGTTTTACTTACTTAATTTCCAGCTAAATGACTAGGCCAACTAACTGGAAAAGCTATTCAACTTCCTTTTTTTTAAGGATCACACAAATTGAGTGAGGAGCTAGTGATCTTTTGCTGGTTTTTGCACCAAAAAAAAAAATGGAAGAAGTGAAATAGGGGAGGGGGAGATAGGGTTCGATTGCTAGGTTATAACTTAAAAACTACCAACAAATTCACTGATGAATATTAGCAATGAGTTTATTGCGTCAGGAATATCGTTTGTAATAATAACAATTTATTTATTTCTTTTTTTTTCATACCCTCTTTTCCTACTGTAGTTCCCTCGATATACATTGATAAAAATTTTCCATTGGTGTATACAAACAAACATAGTGAGGGAAACATTCCATCGATAAATGTCACCATAATTTACCGTCAGAATTTTTTCATCGATATATCCATTTATATTTGCTAATTTTCTGGTAGTGACAACTTAAAAAGTATGAAAATCCAACACATTCCATTGCCTTCTCTACTTTAACTAGATGATGAAAAAAAATTACTAATTCAATAATTTATAAGTGAAGAAACTTAACTCAGAACATGCCATGAATGATTGGGTGGCTCTTCTATTATAGGAAGACTTAAATGGTATGGAAAGCAAGAGAATATGATAGTTGTGAGTAAGATAGAAGTTTGTCACAAGTTTATATAGGTATAATCATGTTTGCTTGTAATAGTGGATTTTTCATTTCTCAAGTTGATTTTTTCTCTCATTTTTTTCACTTTGATTCATAAGCAAGAAACATGAGGAATGGCATGGCTTATTGGTGCTACTCCTTTTCCCTCATTCACTGTTCACTTTGTTTGCCAAAAACATCTTGGCACCACGTGATGTATGATTATTGTGGGAGCCTTACAAAGTTCATATTTGGAATCTATTTAGCATTGTAAATGAATCCCTCTTTCCCTCTAGGTGTACACAGACTAATGATAAATTTGCTATATAATTCCAACTAGAATAAGATAAAAAGTGAGCCACTATCTTGGTTGGTTTTCTTTTTTATTTTGTCCGAGTTAATACTCAGTTTGCACGCTACTTTTTTTTGTAATTGAACCAATCTTTGTGTCTTTAATTCTATCCATAAGATAATTAAATTGTTATAGTATAGAAAGATGGATGATTCTTCAGACATTAATTTTCATTTGGTAGCTTAGAGATGATGGATCCCAATCATTTCTATTAGTGAATTAAACCAAGCCAACATGACGAATTATGCTGCTATATGGTGTACATATATATTGTGATGATTGATGTGTGTTTTGCATACCAATGCTCTTGGGCATGCAAGTTCCACCGATCTTTTGTGTTAGAGCATAAATTACTCTTGGAGTATTTTCTATTGTTAGCATAGTGGACAAACTTATTTCCCAAACTAGTGCAGTTGGGAACATAATCCCTGCTCTAATATAGAAATAATGGTTGCACATATAGTACGTGCACAACCTATAGATGACGCATACACTACATGCGCAACCTATTAAAATTCATAGTTGTGCATATAACACATCTGTAACTGACAAATTCTCATTCTTGCATTCCTTTCCCAAATAATTAACTCATGCAAAAGTCAACGTGTATTTTCATGAAGACCTAATGGCATGAAAAAAAATAAATGACCTAATGGTTAGATAAAAAAAGATGGCATGGCAGATAAAAAATAGAGGAGAGAGAAAAGAAAAAAGAAAGAAAGAATAAGGCATCATAAACACTCCGAAGCTTCAATGATGAAACTCTCGGTACCATCGAAAAGATATCGATGAGACGAATCCATAGACACTATGGAAAGCCAATTTCAGAGCTAGTAGGGAGTCACACTGCAATGTAAATGTAGTGACATGCTCATTTGATGGCATCTCACCACTAACTTTGAAGTTGTTTTTTCATGGTATATATGGACTCGTCTCGATGATATCTTTCTTGTTGTACTGAGAGTTTCACCATCAAATATCTAGTGTGTCACACCTTATTCTTTCTTTTTTTCTCTCTAATTTTTTTTTGTTATGTCATCTTTTTTTCCCTAGCCATTAGATAATTTTTGTTTTCTTCATGCCATTAGATATTCATAAAATGCATGTTGACTTTTGTATAGTTTAATTATTTGAGAAATGAATGGAAGAATGAAAATTTATGAATTTTAACAGGTTGTGCATGTACGCAACAACTGGTTGCACATATAGTAAATGCACGACTTATAGGTGGCACAAGTATTACATGAGCAACCACTGTTTTTGTGCTAGTGGGAATTATATATTTTTCTAATTTTGCTAGTTTAGGAAATAAGTTTGCCTACTATACTAATGTGGGAAAAAGCTTGTACTCATGTTTCATACAATTTGGTAATACCATAAAAAAAAGATCGTACACCAAGTTGCATGGTCAACATTGTTGTCTAGTCAGACCATACAACAACCAAATCTGCATGAACATAAAGAAAGTTGTCTCGTTAGATTGGACAACAAGGTTGCCCCAAACATGGTGGGCCTCAACCTAAAATACCAAGCTAGATAATAAGTTGTTTATTCAAGTTAAATAGGTTAAGTCCAAAAAACAAATTGGATAACAAAGGTATTCGGTCAACTTTTGTGGGCCTTGGTCCAAGGGACAAATTGGACACTAAAGTTGTCCAATCAAGTTTGTCGAGCCTTGGCCCAAGTTAGAAGGCTTCAGTCCAATATAACCCTCACATGCTAACATGCTCCTCGTGTGTAGGAATGCTCCTAACACTTAATTTTTCAAGGACACACACCTTTTTAGTACAATGCCGTAACCTTTGAACGTGTAGCAACGCTTAAACTTATATGTTGTAGAATTATGCCTTGTTAGGACGACGCTACAACCTTCTATGTTTATAAACTCCTAAATTTTTAGTGTGACAACTGCCTTTTCCATAAATGGCTATCACATGACTGATTGACTTGTGAATAGCTATCATCAATGGTAAATATAATGCCTACCATATCCAGTGTAATGCCTACCCTCGTTAACTCATTTTATATGTTATCAACATTATAAATGTAAATATTTCTCTCTATAGTAACTCCTAAATAGTATGTTTGAAACTTGAAGATCCATAAGGTAAATTCATGTGACTGAAGTGTAAAACTACCTTAGGTTACCAGGTGACCAAACACAACAAGAACAGAACATAGAACACACAACAATCTCAAGATACACTATCCTACACTCTTCTTTATTGTCTTCTTCGCTATACATTATTTTTCTTCTAAGATTTACTAACTTAAACATTAGAGGGTTATCTTGATTGGAGACTTATTTTGCAGGGGTTTGGGACCAACCTAGTTCAACTTAATTAAAAATCTTCCAAAGCCCAACATATTAGTGGTGGAAAAGCCCAATGCAATTTGGAATTTTTTGAAATTCATCACAATCTATTTGTTTTTAATTTTATATATATATATATATATACACTCAAGGTATAATCAATTTAAAATAAGATTTCATGATTTAGTTATAAATGATTTTTGGTTTCACTAACCAAATCAAGAACACAAGGTTGCACAACGTACTTTCATATGTCTTTTATCTATTGTTATACAAAATATAACCAGTGATGAGGGATGTTTTAATACCATTTCATGGATGTGAATATTTTAGTAGTTTGTTATATTTATTGTTGATGTAATATTTTTTTTTCAATTTGTGACGATAATTATTAATTACCATGTATATGTAATATTTTGACATCTTTGATGTAAGAACATGTGTATTTATTTATTTTTATATGTATATTATGTAGAAAAATTGCATTAATGTGGTCTTTAGAGTGAAATTAATGGATTTCTTTGATCACAATATTCATTTTTTTTAACATATTCATTGCTAATAAAAGATCATGTTCTAAACTTCAAATTAAGATACATATTGCATATTTTTTCCCCAAGTATAAATCAATAAAAAAGTAATGAAAAATTATCAAATACCAAGCTCATCATCTTAAGGTCCTTAAATCATTGAAAAAAATAATTATAATATATGAATTGGATTATATTTTTTTACTACTTTGTAGTCTTTTAGTTAAGTCCTGATGTGGAAATAAAAGGTTAATAATAAAATGACATTACTAGTGGTGATAACAAATGTAATTGTGATTGGAAAGTAATTGTAATGATAGTTAAGATTGATAAAAAAAATTGATGATGGTTTTAAAAAAGGTGAAAAGTATAAAAAAATTGATGATGGTTTTAAAAAAGGTGAAAAATATAATAGTCAGTTTGGTCGTAACAATAATCATGAGATAACAATGATTGTATTGGTTGTAGCGATGATAATAGTGTTTGTGACAAGAAACATGGTGAGGAAGTGATTTTGAATATGTTTATATTCAAAATAATATAGTAAAAATTAATAGCTGATACATTTTTAGAGTTTTCCAAAGACAATTTAACCCAACTAATATTAATCATACAAGAATATTTAAAAAAATATGCTTGTTAAATTATAAAAATGTATATTTAATTCAACAAATAACACTAATAAAAAATTAAAAATATGCCAATGAAATACTCCATTGGCATATGGGGAAGTTTTTGTTAGTATTGGTAATTGATAGCGAAAACGACATAATACTATCATAAAAAACTTCTTATCAGGTTTTTTCTTCCATTAGCAATCCTGTTAACCATTTCCAACGCAGACAAAACTATCATTAGAACATTCGTGACTAAAAATAAGCTTTTATTGCCTTTTTCCCTCGCAAAATCAATCAAAATTGTAAATTGTTGATGAATTTGTTTTTTAAAAAATTGGAAATCGCCGCTGATTTTATCACCGTTTATTTTTCTAACAGAATATTTCATCGATAACTCCATCAAAAAGTTCCTACATATCATGAAAGTTTTACCAAACTTTCAGAATAGGTACAAACATTCCGACAGGATTTCCAGCAGCTGTTGACATGTTTTTGGTTTGTTATGATCTCCAAGCCAATTATTACTCACAATAAATCCATAACCACAACAAAAAGCATCTAAAAAAAAATTGACTTCTATATATTTAACAATGGATAATGCTAAATGGATTACGCATGCCTATAAGTTTTTACAGTTGAAAGATTTAGGTAGTAAATTTATATAAATAGTGTACAACAATGAGATAGATAAAATTTCATGCACCATCATTAAAAAAAAATAAACATAAATTAGAAAAACATACAACAAAGTTATCAAACAAATATAAATATAATGCATTATAAAGCACCAATAAATATCTTAAACATTTCTAATATTGTTACACAATGAAAGACATCTAAATCAATTCATCATCTTTTAAGTAAAATCCTCCTCTTTATTTTTATCATTGTCATGTCCAACATCATCTTCTTTGTTATTTTCATGGTCAATCTCACAATATTTATGTACTTTTCTATGTGTACTATTACTCAACATAAGTAATCTCAGTAATATGAAAATTTAGATTTTCTAACTCGATAAATGGAGATGCTCGATATGGATAAACTAACTTGTTTATTTGAAAGACATCGTCTCCCCTAATTAGTTTATCGTTACCATCTTCAACTACTTAGACTCGACTCTTAGATTCTGTTTCGATAATGGATAACCAATCAACTCTATCATGATCATTTCTAAAAAAAGAAGTGTATATATAATATATTTTTTGGTATTGTTTGACAAAAATAAAAATATTATTGATGTTGCGAAGTCTATCATTTTTATTTTCTTCTAACAAACCATGGTGATGATCAACTTTAATTCCTGTATTGGTATCACACTAATAACATTTGAATAAAAACATTGTATATTGCGACTTATGATATCACAATTCAATCACCTTTTCTAATTTGCTATAATAATCAACTTCAAACTCATTAGAAGTTAAACTATTTATACAAACCCAACTATTATAAGTCTTTCTACCTCACCATATTATTTTATATGGAAGACATATCTATTAATGAAATGCTTATTGTAACACTGAACCTTTGTTTCATGACTTAAAGATAGGAATTTCAATCTACTAGTATTTGCAACCATGTTGAATGACTTGGCAAGAACCTCTAGTGAGAATAAAAAAAAAAAAAGCTTTACCACCAGTAAATAAGATAAAGGCCTTATTATAATGCATATAATACATACAAGCTAATTTTTCATATGTGCTCCAATCCGACACCATCCCATATGCAGAAAAATCATTTATAGTCCATATCAATATTGCCTCCATTTGAAAATTATATTTTCTAGAGACATCATATGTCAAAACTCTGACTGACTATAATTGACTCAACTCATCAATCAACGGCTTAAGAAAAAAATCTATATTCCTATATGGATTATGAGCTAGGTATGACCATACTTAAGAACATGAATTCTAGCTTCATACATATCTATAGAGGGTAAGTTGTAAGCTATTAGGATGACTGACCAACAAGAATAGGTTGTTGCAACAAAGGACCCAAATGGATTAAATCCATCACTATGCAAGCCGAGTCGTATGTTTCGTGGCTTCAACAAAAACTTAGGATGTACCCTATTCAAATGCTTTTAAGCTTTATTATCGAAATGGTGTACCATATCACTATCAATCTTGTTGTGTGAATAATGCCATATCATGTGCTCAACAAACTTTAGAGACATAAATAACCCTTATCGTCTAAGAGTAATTGAGAAGTATCTTATTTTTTTGTATGTGATAAGAGTCTTCATCTACCATAAGTGGGTTTATACTGAGCATGCTTAAAAGTTTTACACTTAGTAATAATTGCATATTCACTATAGTACAACATGTAAAAGTTTTACCACATCAATTTTTTAGTATCTTAAGTTAAGAGTTTTCATCATGAATTTGGATGCATAAAAATTATCTTTCATTATATTCCCTTTAGATAACATGGTTTTTTTCCATTTGAGGATCCAATCATAACCAACCTCACTACACCCTAAATTAGACTTCATGGTAAACACTTTGTGTTATGAGTGATTATTTTACTGTGAGTTATGCACCCATCCTATAACGATTCATTAGAATTTTAAAAAGTTTTAAGAACTTAGTTGCGTCTACATTTGGTTCTTCATCTAAATGTTTTTGATATGAACCTTCACTTGAATAATCTTGATTCATTTCCATTGCATTCATCACCATACTCCTATGACAATTTATATTCCCTACATTGACCATGCATATTGCTAGGACCAGAAGTTGAGCCAACCGTCTTTTCTAACATGATTTTGTAAGGAACATATGGTTCTCCGTGTGCAAACCAATTTAAGTATTTCTTGACAAACCATTTTTAAAGTAGATGCATCGTCACAACATCTTTATGGTGGAACTTTTTATTTTTACACTTTATACATGGATGTCTAATTTCATCGTCACTAATATTTTTTAGATTAGAAAGTATAAATTTCAAAAAACTCTCTAGTTGTATTTTGGTCCATCCCTAATTCCGTCAATAAAACTGTAAATAATAAACAGTTAGAGATGCATTAATTACCAGCACATTGGAATTCGCAGTCCGTTGGTGATTCCCTCGGGAAACCTACCACTCAGTCAGTGAACTTTAATTGCCATCACCGATATGTGAAGGAAAATTGTTCCCTTCGCCTCTGGAATACACTGACAGACAAGAAGCATTGGTATTTTCATCGGCATAATGCATAGTGAACAACGCTAGGAGGAGGGGAACAATTCCCTTCGCCTATGGAATACACCTACGAACTACGGTTCATCGGTAGTTCCATCGGCGTGATGCAGTGTCTGACGCTAGATTGTATTTGTATTCCTTATCTATCAATCCTGCAAATGCTTACATTGAAAGTTGCATGCATAACACAATATCACAAGTTCATATAATTTCATCAATAACTATTACATTATAGTTTATAGCATTATACTTTCGTATTTTGATAGTTAGCCAGAATTGTCTTTTTCTTTTTCAATTGACTCGTTGTCAGCTCCATTTCAATCTTCTATGTTGATATCATCATCTTCATCGACTTGTGCTTGTTCGTTAGAACTCAGAACAACATTCAACTCCTCAACGTCAACATCAATAAAAATATTATCAAAGAAATAAAATTTCGAATTTTCTTCAAAGTTAATCGATGGAGTAACACGATATAGTTCAACCAACTCACTAACTTACTTTCATGTTTTGATAGTTAGTTAAAATTGTCTTCTTCTTCTTCAATTGACTCGTTGTCAGCTCCATCACAATCTTCTATATTGATATCATTGTTATCATCATCTTTATCAACTTGTGCTTATCCATTAGAACTCAAAACAACATTCAACTCTTCAGCGTCAACATTAACAAAAATATTATCAAAGACGTAAAAATTTGAATTTTTTTCTTAGTCAATCGACGAAGCAACTCGTTATAGTTCAACCAACTCACTAACTTGAAAGATATCATCTCTCATATTTGAGTCATCGTTCTCATCCTAAACAACCTTGACACGACCCCTGTGTTTGGTTTTCAATACGGATAACCAATCAACTCTTAAATCATCATTTCTAAAGCAACATGTGTATGTATAATAAACTTCCTGGCATTACTTAGCAAAAATAAACACATTGTTGACATTGCAGAGTCTAACATTTGAGTTAATTTTGACCAAACCATGATGGGGATCTACTCTGATTCCTTTGTTAGTGGTGTCATACTAATAACATTTAAATAAAAAGACTCTATTCTGCTTATTATGATATTGTAATTTAATTACCTCTTCTAATTTCTCATGATAGCCAACTTCAAACTTACTAGAAATCGATCCCTTAACACAAACTCTATTGTTATATGTCTTTCTACCCTGCTCATATTCTTCAGTATAAAACACATATCTATTAACAAAATACTCATTGTAGCACTTCACCTTTCTTTCAAGACCAAGACTTAGTACAGACAATGTAGCACTAGCATTCCTTCCTAGTTTATAAACCTGGTACATCAAGTACAACAATGAATAGTGAATGAGAATTCTATAATGAAATTAAGTATCCCGATATATAATGAGTTTGTGAGTACTTACATATGTTTTGAACCACTTGGTAAATTTTTCATCTTGTAATTGAAAGATTTAGAATTCGGCCAGCTATGAGTTATTAGACAGTAAATATTAACGATGTTGCCTATGAGGTATACAATAATGTATGAGTTTGTGATATTACAAGAGATAAATAGTCCAATATTTATAACAAAGTTTAAGTAGTATATATACTTACTGAATAAAAGGTTTCAGTTCATCGTAGTTAATAACATATAATTATGTGTTTGTCTAAATTTTATTTCAAACAAATATCTTTCCCTGACAATATTTTTATGTGCGGGTCGTCCAGGATTGAAGAATATTAACAAGTTTCCATTCGAAGGCACTTCACCACCATCGTCAGACCTTGGAACGTGATTGATTCTTGTTCTCAAATGAGGCTTAAAATAGTACGAGATAAATGTTGAGATCTCCTCAACAATATAGGCCTTAAATATCGAAGCCTCAACATGCACCTTGTTTTTAACCTTTTTTTTTAAAGTTGAACTAACACCTGTATAGAATTAAATGAATGTTTTCAATTAACATAAACAATGAAAATGCATTTTTAATTACATTACATGTGTAATCTCTAACCTCTCGAATGCATTTTGTTTTTAACCTTTTTTTTTAAGTTGAACAAATACCTGCATATAATTAAACGAATGTTTTCAATTAACATAAACAATGAAAATACATTTTTAATTACATTACATGTGTAATCTATAATCTCTCGAATGGATACATCCATCTATACTGAACTAGGCCTTCAACTTTTACCTCATACGGTAAATGTATGGGTAGATACTCCATCGAGTCAAAACATGATGGAGAGAATATCATCTCAAGTTTGTATATTGTCTGGACAATATTCGTTTCAAGCCTCTCAATGTGGTGTGTCTGTAATTTGTTGAAGCATATATCTCTAAAGAAATGATTGATCTCCATGAGTGCATCATATATATCTCTTTGGCAATAAATCATGATAAAATAATGGAATTAGTGTTTGCATAAACATGTGGTAGTCATGGCTTTTCATTCCATACAATCCGCAGTCCTCTAAATTAACCAACCTTGATATGTTCGAGGCATGTCCATTAGGAAAACACAGACTCTTAAGTCATTGGTAGACCAGTAGTTATGCATTCTTGTCTAAGGCGAAGCTTGCTTTGGGCTTTGCGACCCGTGACCCAGCATAAACCAAATCTATATTTTTACGGTGGCAAAACAACGCTATATCCATTCTGGCCTTGATGTTGGCCTTTGTCTTCCCCTTTATGTTCATGATTGTGTTGAAAATGTTCTCAAACACGTTCTTTTCTATGCATTTGATGTTAAGGTTATGGCGGAGGAGATTGGTCTTCCAATAAGGAAGCTTTCAAAAAATATTCCACTTAACCCAATTGTGGGTCAAACCAAAACCAAAAAACTTCTGCTTACCAAATTAGAAACCAAACAAAATGTCACCATACTCTAACACGACATCATTCAATTCTTCACCACAAAGACACGGGGGTGTAACATTCTTTTCAACTCTACCAATAAAAAAAATCCTTTATATTCTTTCTATACCTGTGATCCGTTGGCAAGAAATGCCGGTGATAGTGAAAAAAAGACATTTTACCCCCGTTTATTAGCGTGAATACCTTGTTATTTTCCATACAGTATGTATTAAGGAAGATTTTGCAGATCATGAAACAACACACAATTAGCCTACAATCATGTTAATTATTCTGTCATTCAATTTGTAATTACACCTGATTCTATGCTCAATAACTACAGCTGTAATGATAGCATAGATTTAGCATAGACTTTCGAACATTCCTTAGATAGACTCTCTACCTTTGTAAATATAAGGCACTGCTCCCATCTATTGAATTCAAGCTTTGAAGCATTGTCTGCAGTCTTTATATGGTATCAGAGCAACAAATCTCTAACGAGCCAACGATCCAAGCATCCACCATGTTTGCTTCCCCCAATCAAACCTCAACCTTTTCTCTTCAACCCCAACCCTCTTCCGCAACAGACAAGCCACTCATTACTCTTAATATCACTACACAAATCAATGAAAAATTAACCCCCTCCACTTTTCTCAAATGGCGTGCTCAGTTTGAAGCACTCCACATCGGGTATGATCTACTCAAATATATCGAAGGCATGTTTTCATGTCCTTCCTCCACTGGTTCCACTGTTGATGAGTTGCACAAGAACCACCAGATCAGACAAGATAAACTCATCTTGAGTGCTATTCTAGCCTCTACTTCCTCATCAATAACACCTCTCATAGAGCTTGGAAAAAACTCAAAACTCTATATGCTAGCAGATCCAGAACACGTGCTATGCAGTTGAAGGAGGAGCTCGCATTAATCTAGTGGGACATCGATTAATCACAAACTATCTCCATGCTGTGAAGAAATTGGCTGATGAAGTAGCCATTATTGATCATCCAATTTCGGATGATGACCTAACTCTTTATGTGTTAAATAGTTTAGGTCCAAATTTTCAAGAGATTGCAAGACCTATCCATGCCAGGGAGTCCTCTCTAAACTTTGAGGAGTTACATGATATTCTAGTTGGCCATGAGGCGTATCGAAGGCGCCTGGAAATTGCAACACAAACCATGGTTGTCTCTACCAATTACACGAAGACAAAGTAGTATATGCAAGGAGGATATAATCAGGGATGTAAATCCCAAAAAAAGAAAAAAAAGGGTTGGATTAAATTAAAGGAAATAAACTAAACTAAAAAGAAGTGGGGGAAAAACGAATACACTTAAAGAAAATAGGGCCTAAATGCAAATAAGAATAATTATAGAGCATAAGTACTCCTCTTCTCACCAAAAACAGATCTGCAGATAATGTAAAGAAAGAAAAGAGGGAGTTTTTATATTCATTTTTACAAATCAAGAGAGAAACACCAAAATTTCAAAAAACCCATCCAAGATTAAGGGTTATAGGTAGAATAAACATTGATGGGAAAGGGATTAATAAGAGAAATTGAACAATAAGAGAAGAGGGGAGGGCCAACTATGATTAGAAAAAAAAGGAGGGATCGAAACCTTGATTTGTACCGGGTAAGGTATTCTAAACCTACCTACTCTTATGAGTCATTTCAAGTCCATTATGAATTGATGTCTGGATGTTAATTTATAGATTTGAGTTCTTAGACTTGAATTGAGGAAAAAGTATGAGTTGCTAAATTAAAGAACTTCATGTGTTGTATGTAAATAGAAAGATTGACGAATTTGGACAGTTTCGTCTCTTGACTGTCATAGAGATTTCAGGTAGGAGGATGAAGGAATTAGGATCAGGTTCCTCATAGAATTGTAGGTTTGGATGTTGGCTAACTAATGAAATTGATCTTGCTCAATTTGGAGTTATAGAACTCTAGTTATGGGTCACCAACCGAGACTAGGTCATGATAGACCCTATGGGGTAGTAGGTCTGGTTCTTTGATGAGAAATTTTGACTGTCTTAGAGTTAGAACTGGGTTCTCCTTCCTTCAAAGAGCTTGTAGCCTCATGTCTTAGCTTTCCAACAAGACTAATCTCGCTTGAATCAGAGTTCTATAACTCTAGATATAGTTAAAAATCTAAGGAGAGGTCGGACAGTAACAGTTCAAAAACGAGACAGTAACAATTCAAAAACGAGACAGTAAGAGTTCAAAAACGAGACAGTAACAGTTCAAAAAACGAGACAATAACAGTTCAATGTCTAGACAGTGACAGTTTGAGATTTAAACCGAAATGGTTTATATATATATATATATAAGGAATAATAACTGTGGTTGGACAAAGAATGACAACATTAATGAGTGAAATGAAAAAAATGTAAAATATTAAGAAATGATTGAAAGAAAGACTTATTGGTTGTTGATATGGTTATAAGAAAACATATCCTTGGGTGAGAAAAAATTATGAGATAAACCTGTGAATTGTAGGAGGGATCAACAGGCGTGGTGCAACAGCAGTAGGGGAACACGAGTAGAGCTTCTATTGCATGTAGGTGAATCGCACCTGTACTTCCTAGTTAATTCCATGAATTATTTATGTTACCGATGTGAAATGTGAATTATTGAATGTATGTGTATTCAAGGTGAAAACTTGTTGTGTGAATTGCCAAATGATGAAATTATCACTGACAAAAGAAATATGAGAAGTGCGATTTGAGGCGTAAACTAGCATATATTTAGTGTATGTTAGGATCCCGGGTAAGGGGATCACCACGATTGATTTAGTGTATGTTAGGATCCCGGGTAAGGGGATCACCATGATTGGGCTAACATACATTTAGTGTCTGTTAGGATCCTGGGTAAGGGGATCACCATTAGGGGTGAGCATTTTCGATTCGGTCCGGTTTTGAGCCAAAATAAATAACCAAACCGAAATTATTATTTTTTAAGTTTTTAAACCAAACCGAACTAAAAATCGGTTCGAACCGACCATATTCGGTTCGGTTCAGTTCGGTTTTTTTCCTTCCAAACCATTTAAACCGATTCGTCTTATTTCTATTTTCATAATTTTGTGCCTATTTTCTGAGAAATCTTGGCTTTCTCAGCAAGCTAAACAAGATAATATCCAGAAATCGAACCTCAGCGTTCTTTTTGTTAGATCCTTGCTAAAAAATTAATCTCTGCACAAAAGATACACAAACTAAAAGGAAAGAAAAGAAGCCATTTGACTGGAAAAAAAATAAATATCAAAATATATGAATTATTCAAATGTAAAACCAGAACGAGAGGAAACCAATTGCAAATTTTTACACAGATCCACACCATCTGTTGAGCGTGTGTTGTTTTTATACTTGGTTTCTTCAATAAATAACCAAACCCGATGTCCAATCTTCTATTGGTTTGACATAACAATCTTCCCACAAGACCAACATCAAGAAATCAAAGAAAAACCTTTTACTGGTTTGACATAACAATCTTCTTCAGTTACATGGGTATGAAAAATGACATAACAATTACAATGTCAAAAGCAAAAGTAAAAGTAAAGAAAGACGTGCCTGAACAAAAAAAATTAAAATCAAAAGTGAAGAAAGGTGTGATAGGAAGATAGATGAGCATGAAACAACAGAAGCCTAACAATTATGGGATGTGTATTGTGGAGTACAGAGGAAAATCAGAGAGAAGAGAAAGTGAGAGACGCTGAGAGCAAAAGAAGGGGCGGCTGTCTGGAGAGAAAGTTACTTTAGGTTTAGGGTTACAAAAAAATGTCATATTTATACTTGTTTTTTTTAAGTGTTGGTTTTTTCGGTTATTCAGTTTTTTTTCTCACCCCTAATCACCATGTATTGGCTAGCATACATTTAGTGTATGTTAGGATCCTGGGTATCAACATGTATTGGCTAGCATACATTTAGTGTATGTTAGGATCCCGGGTAAGGGGATCACCTTACATCGACTCCTATGGGGTGATGATGATGATACCAGTGAAATTGGTATCGGTAATGTGATAAGCAAGAATAATCATGGTCAATCTCATAAAGTTTGGAACGAAGGTTGAAAGTGGCAGAGGGAATAATTATTTATAGTTGAATAAGGAAGAGATTCTAAAAAAAACTAGAAAGGAGAAGCGAATGAACTATGAATGCATTTTACCCTGTTGAAATTGTTAGATATTTGTGTTGTTATATTTATTGTAATATGCACCTTTCAATAATATGTATTTTGTTTCAGGATCATTGCATGCACGACAGGAGTAGATCCTAGCTTACATTCCCTTCTTGTAATCTAGGTTCTAGGGAGTATACCTTTGTATTTTGTAAACATGAAAATGTTTATATAACTTAATTTGTATAATTAATTTTTAACATTGATTGAATGAATTTAACCCTGTAGTTCATATAACCATATTTCATGTCTATGTATTTATATTTATCCATCCATAATGATATTGTTCTATAATGCATATCATAAATATTGTGGTTGATAGGTGTGAGTATAAGTGTGGAATTGAAACCCAGGATGATTGAGTCAGGAATTAAGTTATGAGATGCGAGCTATTAGAAGTGTAAACAGATTTCATGTCAATAACTTGGGACCTTCAGGTATAGGGAGGACTCCGTTGAAATTTTGGTAGATTTTAATACGAAGACCATGAATATATATATAAAAAAAAATTTAATTACTCTGTTTTTCGATTGACATGAGATTATCGTTTTATCCTGGAATGGGGGATGTTACAAGGGATCTTCACGACACAATAGGCCACACTCTCAACGTGGGCCTCACACTTTCAGTCCAGGACAAAATTCTAATGGAGCTCACCGTGATAGATGCAGCTCAAATTACAATAGTGGCAGGTCCACTAATTTCAATCGACGTTATCAACCTAAATGCCAACTTTGTGATTAGTTTGGTCACACTGCCAAGTTCTGTTCCCACTCAAATTCCTCAAATATTTCTGCAAACTATGCCACATCATCCACGGGCAAAGACAAAAATTGGCTCCTTGATTCCGCAACCTCTTATAATATCACAGGAGATCTCTCTAATTTATCTATTCATTCTGAATATGATGGCACTGACGAAGTACTTCTTGGTGATGGTTCAGGTTTGGTAGTCTCACACATTGGTTCTTTGGCTTTACACTCCCCCAATCGAACTTTCCTTTTATGTAATACTCTTTGTGTTCCAAACCTTTGCAAAAATTTAATCTCTGTTCATCATCTTACCAAACAAAATAATATGTTTGTTGAACTTCACCCTTTTCATTTTCTTGTGAAGGATACGATCATGGGGGCGATACTGCTAAGAGGAGCATGTAATGATAACATCTATACCTTCCCTAGATCAATGGTCCCCGTCTCCTCCAAAAAGGTCGCTAATGTTCATGTACGAACATCACTTGATGGATGGCACAAACGCCTTGGACATCCTTTTAATAAAATCATTCACAGTCTTGTCAAAAGTTTTTCCCTTCCTATTACATCCAATCAAAATTTACCTTCATTATGTTGCTCTATTAATAAAGCACATCAACAACCATTTCGTCTCATAAGTCTTAAAAGCCATGCACCACTTGATATTATTTATACTGATGTGTGGGGTCCCGCTAGTTATACTGGTCTTGATGGATCTATATATTATCTTATTTTTGTGGATCATTATACTAAATATACATGGTTTTATCCAATGGCCATAAAATCCGGTGTCTCTACTATTTTCCCACATTTTAAAAAGGTTGTGGAAAATCGTTTTCAAAAAACTATAAAAACAATGTATTCTGATAATAGTGGAGAATTCATTGCTTTAAAATCATATCTTTCACTTCATGGCATATCTCACTATACCACTGCTCCACACCCCCCCAACAAAATGGTGTTTTCGAATGTCGCCACCGTTATTTAGTTGAAACGGGCCTTACTCTTCTTCATAATGCAAATCTTGATTTCTCGTATTGGCCGTATGCCTTTCAAACTGCATCTTATCTTATCAATCGACAACCTACACCTCTTCTCCACGGAAAATCACCCATAGAAGTTCTTTTTGGTCAATCACCAAATTATTTCAAGTTAAAAAAATTTGGCTGTATTTGCTACCCGCTTACTCGGCCCTATAATTTAAACAAAATACAGCCCAAATCCCAAACCTGTATTTTTCTTGGCTACTCTTTAACGCAAAATACATACAAATGTTTTGAACCCATTACAAAAAAATTCTTCACTTCACGACATGTGCTATTTGATGAACATAAATATTTCTTTAGACCATCCACTTATGTGTCTTCTTCTTCATCCCACACATCTTCAGAGTCTCAAACCTAGCTTCCCCTCCCTCGTGTTCCTTCGATGTCTGTTCTTCCACCTTCAGACCAAACCCGCCAGCACCAGGAAGGTACACCTGCCATTGTTACATCCTCTTCAGGTAATTTCGATAACCTTTCTGATCACTCCATTCTTCATTGCTCCCAAAACCCAACTCTTCACCCATCTTTTTCACCTGATCTCCTCCCTGATGCTATGCCTAACTCTTCCCCATCACCTTCTGCTCCCACCTCTAGTTTCCCTCCAACTTTTCCCCACTCACCTTACCCTATCCCTCCTGCAACATCTGAACCTTCCCAACGCACTCACAGCATGACCACCAGATCAATGAACCAAATCTTCAAGCCCAAGCAACTCAACACCATATCCAAATATCCCCTTCCCCAAACCATTGAGCCAACAAGTGTGGGTCAGGCTTTATCTCAACCTCACTGGTGTGCTACCATGTCTCATGAGCTTACTGCTCTTATGAAACACGACACCTGGGACTTGATTCTACCTCCTTTCGATTGTCAACCAGTGGGATGCAAATGAGTATTCCGCATAAAACACAAAGCAGATGGGTCAGTGGATCGTTTCAAAGCCATTCTAGTTGCCAAAGGCTATCATCAACGTCTTGGTGTTGATTACAAATAGACTTTCAGTCCTGTGGTTAAACCATCCACCATCAGGGCTGTTCTGTCTATTGCTGTCATGCATGCATGGGTACCAAGGCAAATGGATGTTTACAATGCTTTTTTAAATGGTGCATTAACTGAGACTGTGTTTATGCAACAGACCCCCAGATTCAAGGATTTATCCAAGCCTCATCATGTTTGCAAGTTAAACAAAGAGCTCTATGGCCTCAAACAAGCCTCACGGGCTTGGTATACAGCTCTTAAATCTACCATCCTTCAGTTGGGCTTTCACAACTCTAAGGCAGACTCCTCTCTTTTCATTTACAGGGATGGCTCAACTCTCTGTTATCTCCTAGTATATGTGGATAACCTTGTCATTACAGGGAATACTCCATCATTTGTGCAATCTGTTATTCAGCAGCTCGGTGTCTTGTTCTCTCTCAAAGACTTGGGTTCACTTCATTATTTTTTAGGTATTGAAGTTATCCCCACTCCAGTCGGGTTGTTTCTTTCTCAACATCAATATGTTCGTGACCTCTTAGCTACAACAAGTATGAGCGGTGTGAAAAATGTTTCCACTCCTCTCTCATCCACTCAGTCCCTTAAATTGGTTGATGGCACCGCTGCTGTGGATAGCTCAGATTTTCATCGCATCATTGGTAGCCTCTAGTACCTTACTTTGACACACCCAGATATCTTATTTTTTTTGTTAACAAACTATCTCAATTTATGCACAGGCCTACAACAACACACTAGACTGCCACCAAAAAGCTCCTTTGCTACTTAAAACACACCATCTTCCATGGCCTTCAGCTCCACAAGACTGGCACCCCTGCCTTGCGGACTTATTCTTATGCTGACTAGGCTGACAACATTGATGATCGCACGTCCACCTCTGCCTATATTGGTTTTTTAGGTTCTAATCCTATTTCTTGGAGTTCCAAGAAGCAACGGGCTGTTGCACGTTCCATAACTTAGGCTAAATATCAGGCTCTCGCCATTGCGGCCTCTGAAACTATGTGGTTGTCCACTCTCCTAACAAAACTAGGATTTCCAGCCCCACAATGTCCCCAATTGCTATGTGATAATCTCGGTGCAACATATCTCAGTTTCAACCCTGTTAATCACTCGCGCATGAAACACATTCAAATAGATCTTCATTTTATCCGTGACTTAGTGCAGAAAGGCAGTCTTCAAGTCCACCATGTTCACACTCAAGACCAATTAGCTGATCTCTTAACAAAGCCATTGTCCAGGCAGCGTACTGAGTTGTTGTGACACAAGATTGGTTTTGCTGATGGAAGCTCAATCTTGCGGGGGCGTATCAAGGAAGATTCGGCAGATCATGAAACATCACACAATTAGCCTATAATCATGTTAATTATTCTGTCATTCAATTTATAATTACACCTGATTCTATGCTCAATAACTACAACTGTAATGGTAGCATAGATTTAGCACAGACTTTCAAACGTTCCTTAGATAGGCTCTCTACCTTTGTAAATATAAGGCATTGCTCCCATCTATTGAATTCAAGCTTTGAAGCATTGTCTGCAGTCTTTATAGTATGAACATGCTAGTTTTCTATATGTGCTACAACCAGAAACCATTCCATAAGCTGGAAAATCATTGATAGTTCACATCAAAGCTGTTTCCATAAGAAAATTAAAGCCCTGAAGGACCACAACTACATTAACTCATCAATCAAGGTTCGAAGACAAACATCTATATTTTGGCCAACAAGAATAAGGAGCAGTAAATAACCTGAATAAATTGAGTTTGTCTGTAGATAACCCAAATGCACGTTCCTTGATTCAGTTGAAAAGTGAGGATGCACACTGTTAAAGTGTTTCCATGATTTACCGTCGGAAGGATGCACCATCACTTCATCCACTGCATCATGTGATTAGTGTCATGTCGTGCTCAACAGTCTTTGATGATATGAATAACCTCTACAGTCTAGGTGTGATTGAGATGTATCTAAGTTTTTTATGTGCTACAATAGTCTTTCCCCTGCCAGTTCTGAGTTTATAACAGGAATGCCCACATGTTTTGCACTCCGTCAGCTCAGCATTTTCAAGGTAGTATAACATGTAGAGGTTTGGACACATGTTAATTTTTTAATATCCTAGACCAAAGGGTTTCATCATGGACTTCGCAGTATAGAAGTTCAACATATTCCCTTCAGGTAAAATTCTTCTCGTTCATTTGACAATTCTGTCATAACCGGCCTCACTTAACTCATAATCTAACTTGATGGTAAACACATGTGCAACAACCCATAATTTACTGTGATTTGTGCAACCATCCCATAATGGTTCGTCAGAATCTTTCAAAAGATAAAAAAAAACCTGGCTGTGTCTGTATTAGGTTCTTCATCTACGATTGAACATTGACCGGTTGACCCTGATTCATTCTCATCGCATCGATAACCATAGTTCTATAAGGATTACTATTGTCATTTACAACTCCATGCACGTTGCTAGCACTAAAAGTTGACCCAACCATCCTTTTTTATCATGGTTTCGTGAGGAACAAATGGTTCTCTGTGTGCATACCAACACAGATATTTCTCCATGAACCCTTTGTGTAGAAGATGCATCGTTACAACATCCGGATCGAGAGAATTTTTATTTTTATATCTCTTGCATAGACACCTAATACCGCCTCCACTAATATTTCTCGGTTAGATGTTGCGTAATTAATAAAACCCTAAACTCCATTACAATAATCCATCCTTTGCAATTCTTGGGGTGAATCTCGATACATCTATGAACGATCATCCATGACTTCTATTGAACCTATATCAATTAATGACGACAACATATATTAATTAACTACGTTAACTAAATAAATCTGCTAAAATATTGGTTTAGCTCAAGATTATCCAACCTACTTTAATACTTCTCTTAATTCATTATTAATTATCCATGTACATATAAATTCGTACACATTTACAGAAATTACAACTCGGGAATAACATTGATAAAATATAAAATGAACCTGTTAAACAAGTTATTATTTATTTCTTCACAACACACCTAAGTCGGTAATTCAACACAAGTTTCAACAATTTACAAACAAATACAATATTACAAAATCTAAAACAAACCATAACATGTACAAAATCATAAATCCACACAACAAGTTTGTTTGAGAAAAAAACAATAAAACAAGTAAACACCCAAATAAAATACATATACTACAAAACTATGCAATAAAAAATTAACATTAAAATTGTGTTCAAATTTAAAAAATGGTAGATTTGCTTACTTCAAACGAAAAATCCACAATAAAATTTCAATCAGAACACGGATGAGTTGTGCTAAGATAAGGGGGCGTGGGGTAGGGGGCGCTAGGGGCTGTTGCAGAGAGGTTTTTGAAGGAACAAGGAAAAATAGGGGAGAGGGTCAGGTCATATATTAAATATTACCAACAGAATTATTCCATCTATCAATCCGTCGGCAATTCTGTCAGTATAAGTGATACGTCACTATATGACTTGCATGTTTGAATCCAACTGTAATTCTGGCGGTAACGATATCCGTAAAAACTTACATGTCATCGTATTGTTTAGTTTTTTTTAATTCCTTCTATTCTGACTGGGTTTCCCTTGGTGTATATCGAAACCATATTTCTGTTGGTAAATACTGATGAATTTAACAATTGAAAAAATTCAGTCGGCAAAGATCACTACAAAATACCGACGAAAAAAATCCTTTGGTGATTTCATTTGTATTTGTAGATTTTCTGGTAGTGAATATCGATATAATTTTTTTATTTTGTCACTATTTTTTTTTTATCTAAAACTACTAATAAAAATTTTTCATCTCATTTTCTGTCAGTAAACCACGATGAAATATCTTTTATGCAGCGTTTGTGTTATTTTTCTCTTAATTTTTTGACGGTGTATAATTT
>Ga0325414_1001697_pt1 | contig 21607 bp, 6 predicted proteins | sample PopdelMetagenome_8_FD_206183 | JGI IMG/M metagenome (GOLD analysis project Ga0325414, IMG submission 206183) | Populus deltoides microbial communities from Bellville, Georgia, United States - Leaf-PdKOR-R3 | ecosystem: Host-associated > Plants > Phyllosphere > Phylloplane/Leaf | place: USA... | reverse complement strand
TCTTTTGTTTTGAAAAATATAAGAGCTACATAGCAACAAATGATGAATAAAGTTTTCAGGAATCAAATAAGCTAAAATATGAAAGCCTATATTGATGATATATAAGTCAAAAGTATGACTTTTGAGAAACATCTCCAGAAATTGTAAGAGGTCTTCTCCATTCTATACCAGTATCATATGAAGTTAAATCCTACTGAATGTTTCTTTGCAATGAAAGGGGAAAAGTTCTTGGGTTTCTTGGTTAGAAACAGAAAGATTGAGCCTAATCATAAGAAGATACAAGTTATCATAAACATAACTCCTTCTCAGTCTATGAAAGATATCTAAAGGCTAACAAGAAAGATCACAACCTTCAACAAGTTCATTTCCTATCAGAAATGTTATTTTCCATTCTTTAAAACTCTAAAAACTATCTTCAATTTTGAGTAAACTCTAGAGTGCTAGCAACCGTTGAAGAGCTCAAGCTCTATTTATCCTTCCTTAAAGATTCTTTTCTAACCTAGAGAATGAGATAACCTTTTTTTTTTATTTAGGGGTTATAGACTTAGCAGTCAGTGCAATATTGGTACAAGATGAAGGAGTCTTAAAACTTGTATATTATGCCAATAAGGTGCTCCATGATACAAAAACAAGATATATGAAGATTGAAAATATAGCCTTTGCATTGATTAGCGCTGTAAAAAAACTAAAACCATACCTCTAGACGTACTAAATTATTGTGTTAACTAACCAGCCTTTAAGGAAAACTCTCTATAAATCTGACTTGTCAAGGTGTTTAGTTAAGTGGATCATTGAGTTGAGGGAGTTTAGACTCTAGTATCGACATAAACAACCTATCAAAGGTAAGCTCTAGCTGATTTTATCATAAAATGCTCACTCATAAAATCATCTCAACAAGAGGTCGAATAAATAACAGTAGACTCAAATTCCACCATTGATCTATGGGTGTTACGTGTTGATAAAACATCAAACATTAATAAGAGTAGAGTTGGACTTGTGTTAACTAGCTTTAAAAGAGCAAGTTTTTTAGCATGTAATCTATTTGGGCTTTCCATCCTCCAATAATATAGCTGAGCACAAGGATCTTTTAGTCGACCTCAGTCTAATAGATAGCCTGAAGGCATATCCACTCTATGTGTTTAATGACTCCTGATTTGTGGCTTTGCAATGTCAAAAGTTATTTAAGATAAAAAAAGCCTTCCATGATAAACTACCAATATAAGATGTTTTTACATGCCATTTTAAAGAAAAGAAAAGAGAAGAAAACAAATTTCTATCTTTAAAGTCGCTCATTAAGATAACAACAAAACTGATCTCTTTTTTAAGCTGTACAACCATAATATAATGGAGTTACTAACTTATATCTAGGTTGAGGTGTTAGAAAAATTAAGCATTAAAGAAGAAACTAGTATGGTGATGGCAACTATATAGGCAACCACATTAGATGAAGATTGGAGAACCCTAGTTAAACAATACTTGCTCACTTAAAAGTTACCACCAAGCATGATTGAAGCGATCGGGCTAACATCAAAAGCGCTAAGGTATTGTCTTCAAGTTGTTGAATTATATAGACAATCAACCATTGCTTCATTGTTAAAGTGTATATCGTTAGAAGTGAGTGAGTATATACTCAATGAGATCCACATAGAAGCGAGGGCTTTAGTTTCAAGAACAACACATGGAAGCTTTTATTTGCCTATTATTTTAAAAGATGCCACATATATGGTAAAGAAATATGACAAATGCCAAAAGTTCACTCCAGTATCTTGCCAACCTTCTACGGAGCTAAAACTCATTGCTTCTTCATTGTTGTTTTCTTAGTAGAGAATGAATATATTGGGACCATTTCCAAAAGCCTGTGGAAAAAGACAGTTCATTTTGGTAGCAAATATGTACTTCACCACATGGATAGAAGTAAAGGCTCTAACTGAGATAACCACTTGCAAAGTTATTTTCTTCTTATGGACCCCGAATATTGATAACTAGTAATGACACCTAATTCAATAACAAAAAGATAAGGAATCAATGTTAAAGGCTCAAGATTGAGCATTGATTCTCTTTGATCTCACACCCATAAAAAAAAATGGACAAGACAAAATCACTAACAAAATCTTGCTGAACGGGTTGAAAAAAAAGATAGAAAAAGTTCATAGTGAATGAGCTAAACTACTAAAATCTTGTTGAATGAGCTAAACTACACAACAAAATTTCACTAGCGAAACACCATTTCTACTAACCTATAACACAAAGGTTGTAATCTTTGCAGAGATATGATGCCCTAGTTATAAAGTATTACACTTCTCCACTAACAACAATGATGAATAGCTAAGGGCATATTTGGACTTGATTAAGGAAGTCATACTTAGTGCAATAGTTAAGAACCAAACATTTCAATATTGAGCCACTTAGTACCACAATGCAAGAATAACATATAAAAGATTCAAAATGGGAGACATGGTAATGAGAAAACTGGAGGCAACATGCAACTCTGAAGGATGGGAAAAATTGGTGCCAAAATTAATAGGATTGCCTATTTAAGGTGGTTAGAGTCATTAAGTTTAACACATATCATTTATAGGATAAAGAAGGAAAAAAAATACTTCCCCATGCATAACATTCAAACAATTTAAAGATGTGTTTTTGTTGAATCCTCATGAAATTGATGCAATCAAGCTAGATTTGTTAATCTTTTACATCTTCAGTTAACTTTGTATAAAATGACTCTTGTATCTCTAATAATTTTACATCTCTTGTATATATCCAGAATTACTTTTATGTATATTTTCTATTGCCTTTAGCTTTCGAACTAGAATTTTAACAATGAAATCTTATTTCTCCAAGTTAATCTTCATATCTCCATATTATTTTCTCCAAAATTCATTTTTTTGGTCATTTTCTCCAAGTTAATATTTTGTAATTTTCTTCCTGATAATATCTATATCTATATGGATTATCTATCCTAGTTATTTTTTTTTCAAAAAATAAAACTTTCTACAAGTTAAATTTCTCAGCATGGATCAAACCAAACTAAATATTAGCTTAGTCCGATCGACCTATACTTGCAGCACAATCTAACTAACCTACACTTGTAGTTTGGTTCTAACCGAGCTCTAAAGTCATTCCTACCCAACTTAGATTTTTTTTTTGTTTAAATTGCATTATTTTTCTTCAATAAATTTTCCTTGAAATTGTTAGTATCCAAATTAAACTCAATTAACCAAGCCTGATAGGGCTCAATCTTTACGACCCATCACATTTTCTCTCTCTCCATTCGCCTCTTATTTTTACTATCCATCTATTTTTATGGGAATATCTATTTATATATGCTATAACTTCATCTACACTTTAGCTGGAATTGCCACCTGCTATAGGTAACATGAGTAAACTATCCTTGATATAAGCTATAAGCTATGTAATAGAATTGCCATCTTACCAGGTAAATAGTTTTAGATTTTTTTCTAAAACAAGTTATATATAAAGTTTATAGGAGAAAATGGATTTTTTTCTCATCTCAAAACATAAAAAAAACATCTAACTCTCTTTATCACTTTTCTTATATAAAATCTATCTGAAAAATCCTAAACTAACTTCTGCACTAGAGGGTCCTTTTATCGGTGAATTTTTTATAGCTTCATAACATCCTGTTTACCTTCATTGAACTCATAACAAAGATTGCATTTTTTTTCTTTTTGCTAGTTTTTTTTTGTAATTTTGGTTATTTTTTTTATTAATAATTAATTGAAGGATGAACATCAAGAAGGAGAAGAAAGAAAAATCATGCTAGTAAGGAACGGTAATATATGTCGTTTTCCTTTCACTTAACTTGGACCATAGTTATTAAATATAGACCGGCCTGACAGGTCGATCTGGGACCCGGTCGATCCAGTGGTTGGATCGATCTAGGTAAGGTGAAAGACTAGCAATAGCAAAAAAAGGTCAAACTTGGTTGACTCGTGACCCGGCCAACCTGACAAAACCAGATAGAGACCCGTTTTTTTTTTCAAATGTGTTTTTTTTCTAGCCAGAAACCTTTTTTTTTAAATTTTGTTGTTGGTTATTAACCCTTTTCAAAATTCAATATATAAATACTGGAAAAATATTTTATTTTTTTAATGTGAGATTTGAAACCCTTTAGTACATATACTCTATATTCACAAGAAAAAATATATATTTTCAATGTGGGATTTGAAGTCTTTTAGTATATATATACTTTATATTCACAAGAAAAAAAATTATATTTTCAATGTGGGATTTGAAATCTTTTAGTATATATATTATATGTTCATAAAAAAAAAAGTTATATTTTTTTTAATACGAGATTAAAAAATTTTTTGTTTAAATACTTCAACTTAAAAGGATAACATAATATCTTTTTAATGTTGGAGAAAAAAACCTTTTAAAATAATCTTTTAAAATTTATTATTTATAATATATATAACTTATATGAATTATTTTTTAATTTTATATATAAAATATTAAAATTTTAAATATTTTTTTATTTTTTTAATTAATTTAAATTAACCCAAATAATTTAAAACCCGATGTCTTGAACGAGTCAACCCCGTTCGATAACTATGATTGTACAGGAGAAGTTGGCTGATGATGGCGTCTTCTTTTAATTAAAACATAAATTAGAAATAGAAAGGGGTCAAAGACTCAAATATCTTGTTGTGAGGTGTCAACAGAACATAGTGCCCGAGAATTCCACTTTTTCTTCTGTCTTGGTGTTTCTCCTCTAACTCTCGCTCTCCCTCTTCACATACCCACCCATTCTTCTCTTCTGATTCAGGTTCGCTTTTCTTTTCTTTCATTATTATTCTGTTTCTTTTCATTTCTAGGGTTTGTGGTCTCGTTTACTCCCATCTTTTTTCTCTGCTTCTGATACTTCTTTTCCTTTGAAGCAAAACAGTGCTTGCTTTTATGTTACCATTATTCTGTGTTTTGTTACTGCTAAATTTTATGGAAAAGAAGAAGAAGAAGAGAGAAATCCTTATGTGAGGCTTCTTTATGTTGTTTTTGGGTATTTTTTCTGATTCAAAAGAATGGGCTTTGATTTTTATATAAAAACTGGAACGTTTAAAGAAGGGTACTGTCCATTTGGGGTGTTAAATGCCTTCTGTGTGTGAGAATGAATTGAAGTTAGCAAAGAGAAAGTAAAAAAAAAAACTTCGATTTCTAATGCTTTATATATATATATATATTTTTTTTTTAATTTCAGTTAATTCTTATTATCCTGGCTGTGTTTTTCGTGTGCAATATGGGTTAAGGGTGTGTTCTAATTAGATGCATGATTGGTGTGGTGCAGGTTTGAATTTAGAAATGGGGAAAAGAAAGTCAAGAGCAAAGCCACCACCAAAGAAGCGGATGGACAAGCTTGATACTGTTTTTAGTTGCCCCTTCTGCAACCATGGTACAAGTGTTGAATGTCGCATGTAAGTTCTCAATCACTTTCTTTTTCATCTGATTTTTATCATTTTTGTCTTAGTGGAAAATCATTTTTAAGAATTTTAGGGATGTTGCGCTTCCACTTTTGAGGGACAGTTGCTATCATTAATTGAGGAGGATCTATGCCACTTGTTACTGTGTATTGAAGCTATCATTAATTTCCTTTTCTTAATTTTTGCTTCAGTGATATGAAGAACTTGATTGGTGAGGCTGTGTGTGGGATTTGCCAGGAGAACTTCAGCATGACCATCACAGGTATTTTGCTCTGTAAATTATGAATGCCAAAAGTAGAAGAAATTGATACTCCTTAACTAGAAGTAGGGGCTTTCCAAATTTACACGTGAAGGTAGATTTTGCTTGTCAAAAAAAGTTAATGGGAATCAGAACATCAAAGTTCTTTAAATAACAGGTGTATGCTTATATGCTGCTAGTTCAGGGGATGATAATGCAAAAGTTCAAAGCAGGGTCACTTAATTGTTTTATAATTTGGAAGAAGAAAGTTAACTTTAATTTTTGATATTGAGCCAGATGTGTAGGATCTGGTGGTTTTGTGCGCTGCCTCGGCTTGGAGTACTTGGTAGCTCGTTTTGGGTCATGCTTAATTCAATTTGGTGAACTCTAGTTTATTTATATCAATCCACTGCAGTTTGAGAAGTTAAAAATCAATTTAGGTAGCAATCTGAAATAAATACTGAAACTTAACTTATAAACAACCATATCACTCCATGATGTGTAAAAATAGACCTGAATAATGTCATGATGGTATCATTATGATTTGATTAATCCAGCTTCAAGTTATGTGCCATGAAACACATTTTAATGCTTTGGAAATTGAAGAGAACTTGAAAAAAAATTGAACTAAGATTGGAGAGTGGAGATATACGTAGAAGGAAATGATTAGGAATGAGAAACAAGAAGGGATGGTAAGGTTGGAGTCCAAAGGAGAGAATGAGAAAGTGGGAAAGAGAAGCAGTGAAGTATATCTTCACTTGTTAGATGGTGACTGCCAAAGAATTGAGTTCTTATTTGATGTTCTAAAATAATATCTAAGGTTGTAGTCTTTCTCCTCCAGCCCTGAGTCGCCATCTTACGAGTTAGAAGTTGCCACATCTTAGTCCTGTGAATGTGACTAGCATGTGAGTGACACTTCAGCTTATTTAGGCAGCCTCTGAATCTGAGTTAAAAAACAAAGGATAAAACATACTTACACCTCTGCGTCCCATGCTTTGCTTAATTTGAGATTAGCCCTGTATCTTTAAATCCTCAATTTAGATTCCTTGAACCATATTTTTCTTCTTGTTGGAATCACCAACACTTTTTAGTCTAGGCTGTTGAGGATTTGACAGCATAAAGTGCACATGATGTCAAGTCTCGGTGTGAAAACCATCCAATAACCACCATCTCTTCGATTTGCAACAACAAGCCAAATTTTGCACATGTCCATTCACTTTTTATTCCAAAGATACCATAAGGATAGTAGCAACAAAACTAAAACATCAAAAACAGAAAGACCTAATGAAATAGGACATGACATCCGACAACCACCCAAAACCCCAACTAAAATCTTGTGGCAAAGCATGCTCAATATGAATCACAGTCTTTGCTGATTGAATTTGCAAGTTATCCCGTGGAATCCCAGGGATTAAATGCTTTCCCTAGAATAAAGAGAACTACTTCTGTGTAGAAAATGGAGTTTTAGAGAAGACTTTCATTAATTTATGGAATGACTTTTGCCTGAACATTGACGAGAAAATGCATAAATTCAGGATTGAAAACCCATTATCTAGAGACTTTCCAGAATTTCCTATACCCTTGATAGTTAAGGATGTTGGGATGTGAAAGGATTTTCTGTTTTCCTGTGAGTTATAAGTGCTTCAGGAGTGCATTGGTGTTAATCTGTTTGAAAATTTATGATTTCATGTAGCTAGATCAGAAAACAATATGCTGTCACTTGTGCCTGGTGGTTGTGGTGCATGTAGATGTGGTCAAGCATTATAGGCAATTTTAGATTTGCAAATAGGAGGAGCCTAACAACATTTTTAGTTCTATGGCAATTTCCCCTAATATCTTTTGACCTTTTATTGAGATATTGGATATGCAATTTTTTTTAGCCCATCAGGACTTCCTAGCCTGCAGACAAACCATTTCAATTAAGAATCCATTGGAAATAGCTAGTTCTGTGTTCTTCTGCAGTTAATTACTGGTTTCTGTGATGTTGTCAAGAACTTTCAATATGCTTGCATTACTGGTTTCCACCAGAGGTTGTGATGCTTCATATGATCTATCTCTGTGAGGTTTGACAAGTATGATTAGGCCTTGTACATTAACTATTATACCAGTTTAAGTCATGATTGTTTAGTCTGCAATTTTTAATGTATGTCTTTGAACTTCTGTTCCCACCCATTTTTTTGCTCCCTTCTTTGATGTGTGAGAACAAAGATGAACTAACCTTCCTTTTCTGTCGTGTTTTTGCAGCTTTGACTGAGCCCATAGACATGTAAGTTGACATGCATATTTCATATTTGCTCAGAATAAGACAAGAATCTCAAGATATTTACTTTTCTAACTGTTTTTTACTGTAGATATAGCGAATGGATTGATGAATGTGAAAGGGTCAACAGCCTGGAAGATGATGGTGCTTAGCCAGCTTGTGTGACAAGTTAGATGGTTATATTCTCTTACACCGTGGGAGATAAATCTCTAATTTAAGAAATTATATTAACATGTCGTTTGGATAAAATCTCAAGGACCGTTGGGGGTAACTATGAAAAGCTACATATGCATAGGGCATGTCTAGTACCACGTCATGCTTGATAAATGGACCTTGTATCTTGTATCTTGTATCTTTGGTTTGTTAGGATGATGAACTTCCTTCGATGTGCTTTGTGTGTCTGAAACACTCTATAAACAGTGCTTCTCTTCGGGGAAATGCTGTATCGTATATAAATTTTACAGTAAGAGTATGTTCAAGCTTTCATCTGCTTTTGATTGATGTGGTAGCCAAATATGAAGGTGCATATTTGTTATGATTTCGGGTTACAACTTACAACAGTTGGATTAGGCGTGCAGTTTTTAATTTAGGTTTTGGCTTAGAGCAATCCATGTTTTTGGAAGTGAAAAGGGATTCATAAGAATGAGCGCAAAATTGGAGTAAAAAATAATCTTGTGAGAGTAAACAGGCATGAATTAACTTATTTAGGAACCAAAAGAGTGAGCTCTGGTTGTTAATTCATCAGCTTTTCAGATATCACTAATAAATAGCCAATGTTCTGTAGCACGTAATCGCAGTTACAATTTAATTGTTGTTATATTGTAATAATTGTGGTATTTTCAGACTCTTCCTCACCCAAGCCATTGCTAGAAGGAATAGAGTATGGTTTTTTTTTTTCTTCCCCGAGTAACCCTAGGTTCTGTTTGTTGTGTAATATATTTTATAAATGAAAAATAGTTTACATGTGAAGTGTTTTCTCATAAAATTTTACATGTAAAATATCTTTAATGTTCGGTTGAAAATGTTTTCTAGTTTACATGTAAAATATTTTTCAATCAATAGTAATGGTGGTGAAGATAATGGTGAGGTAGTTCTAATGGTGGAGGAGATGATGGTGAGATGTTATTGGTGATTGAAATAGTTGTTGGATAATATTGTAAATGGATTATTATTTATAAAATATTTTATAAAATTTTATAACTTAAAAATATTTTCTAGCAAATAAATTAAGTTTGAGGGTTTATAAAATATTTTTTAATAAACAGTTTTCTTATAAAATATTTTACAGAAAATATTTTACAGGAAACAAAGGTAGAAAAACATTTTTCGAATAACATTTTTAGAAATCAAACACAAAATCTGGATGATATCTATAAAAAAAATATTTTATGTAAAACAAATGCTTAATTGAAAAATAGCATAGTTTGGGAAATTAAATGTGATATGACTCCATTCAAAAACAATTTGTTAAAGACCATTTCTCGAGCTTTTTAACTCCATTCTATAAAAAACAATCAGGTCAATATTTCAACACAATATTTTAAAGTTCTACATAATTCAACACAATCATAATTTACATAACCTTTAATTTAATATCAAGTAAATTTATAATTAAATAAAATCAATTTTTATAACAAGTATATCATTTAACTATATTTAAAAATTATCCTAGCTTGTGTACGAGTTTAAACCACTCATAAATGAGTATGCATTCCTAACTAAATGTCATTTCTCATAAAAAAAAAAAATATCTTTTGAGATGCTTAGCCTTTCTAACTTTCTAAAATCCATCACAACACAAAGATAGTGTAGTAGTGGTTTCATTTCCATATTAAATAATACACATACACACACAAAATATCATTGTCAAATATATAAACAAGATATTTAATAAATATTTTAAAAGAAACTAACGCATATCAATTGATTCTGTCTCGAAAAACAAGCCTCATAATGCATTAGATTTTGTGGACACCTTGAAAAATGCATTCATGTTGATGTAATAATTCGTTGTGTTATACTTATATATCATCTCATACAACTCTCTAAATCAATTGTCGAGTGTCACTCTACAAATATCTTATTTCTCTTAGCATGCTAAGGATTTAGATAAGTTACATGAATTACGAAATAATTATCTTCTCTTCTGCCTTAGTAACTGTTATTATGTAATTCATTACTTGTATCAACATAATCTGTGATGTGTTGAGATAAACTAAACTGTTGCATTATCTGATCAAAACAATGTATCTTAACAATATCAAAGTAGTGTATTGAGACCACTACTAGCTACTAATCATCCCCCTCCTAGCACATTAGAGAAGCTACTAATATTAAATCATAAGTAACTTATTAAGAAATATAATACATATATAAGAAAACAATTTGACACCAAAAAATAAAGTCACAAATAAGAAATAAAAATAATTATGTGATGCATACTTGATGAGGCTATTGTGCATCTAACTTGTTTCGGTAGAACTCATAAAAGTTGGTAAGATTTACGGTAAATATCTAGAGTCACACCATTTGATACGATAAGCCAAAAAGTTAGTGCATTTTTAGTTATTAAAAATTATTATTATTCAGCTCCCATTTAAAGTTGCTTCTCCGTTTAAGCTTTGAACATTATATCCTTCTAACTTTTAGATGACCGATATGAATATGCGCTCCTACAAACAAAGCTAGATATATTTAGATTAAAACTATTACTTAATGTTTAAAAAATAATTAAAATTTTAAAAAGAAATTATTAATTGAGAATATTTAAAATAATTGTATTGAAAGGAATAGTAAATTATCATCTATTTGTTTATTTTATTTCATGCATGTTTGACATACCTGCTAGTGCAAATATGAAAGCATGTTCTTCCCCTAGCTATGGGATGTCCTGAAAGTCCTTAAGGAGTGTCAGAAAGTAAACTAAAACTGCATTGCTAGTCAAACTTGTGAATATGATACTCCTAAACATGTGCATTATTTATGTTTAAGCATACATAATAAAATACACATATATCATATTATCTAGGGGTTCTTAAAATTACCAGACAACCACATTTACTTGATACTATCACCTTTAAAACCAATTGATGAAGGCATGCATCCCAATAGATGTATAACAACTTTAATGTTTCTAAATTGTATACTTATATTGGCTTTTATAATTTTCAACTTCACCTCAACAATTAGATATAAGTCAATATGATAGTGGCTTTACATAACCAGTAAGTTTTGACATAAGTATGACCCATTTAATTTTGAGATCTAAAATGAATTAGACCTTTGGTGGCACCTTTATGGAAATACCATTTCCAGAATGATTTATGAATACAGTGCAATTGCATATAAGTTTTGGTTGAACGTTGCACCTTGTATTATAATAAATTCTTTATATACCACCCTCTAATTCATTGCTCGATAAGGTTGAGTTTTTATGATTTAAAGTCTAGTCATTGTATGTCCTTTGAGCATACCCACTCACATCCTCAAATTTAAGAATGAGAGGTCCTATTAATTAGCTTAGTGGCCTAACTAACTCATTTTTCTCAACTATATCAACATAAAGGTTATCTTTGTCATCACTTGGTTCAGATTCTCCATAATAATATGGAGCATTTGTCATACCTAACTAAGCTTTCATATCCATAATTTATAGTACTGATGTCAGGTTCATTGCATCACCACCAAAACTAGATGCCCCAACTGATAATAATGCTTGTATGCTCTTTTGAATATAACTTAGGACCCAAATAAACTCCATACTATAAGACTTTCCTTGTCTAGGCCTTCAATTTGAGTAGAGCTCTAAAATTTACAATCTATTTTCAGTGACCACCTCAACATTGAATGCAAATTGTCATCACTAAAAATTAGTACACCAACATAACTAATTGGGTGCATCCTAGCTTGCTTCCTTTAAGTAATATTAACTTTAATTTCCCCTAAGCTCAACAAGATTCGATCACATATACATCTTTTTACCTCGGTAAGAGACATGTCTAAACTAGTAGTTAGGAACTTGTTATTTCTCTATTGTAAGTAATAACCATTATCAATATTGATTATAATACCATTATAAAAGCATAGTAATCCGATATTATAAGACATTTTGTGAAACAATATAACAAATCCAAACCTAATTTAACAATAACACAAATTAATCAAGGTACATGACTTAAAAAAATAACTTTGATCAATGAAACCTTAAACCCTAACATCATCAACCAAACCCTAATTCATCATATTTATCCCTAAATAATGTAATTTATCAACTTATTTAGTGTAATTTAAAGTTAATTAACCAAATATATAATTAATTCAATAAAACTCTAAACTAACTAAAAAAACCTTAACCCTAACATAATTGACAAAAACCTAATTCATCATTTTCCTTTATAAATAACATAATTTATTAACTCAATTGATGTGTTTTATAGATAATTAAAATAATTTATACCTAATTCAACAAAATCCTAAATTAACCTAAAAACTCTAAGCTTAAACCCTAACATAACCAAAATTAAAAATTAGCGTACAAAACACCAAATTAATAGAGTGAGACGTGTGTAATATACCTAAAATTATTGAAAGTGGGTAGCAATGGTAGCTAGATTTGTGCAAAGCTGCGCGAGTGAGAGTAAATAAAGAGATTGTCATGGTGAAGAGAGAGAGAGAGAGATAGGTTGTTTGTCATAATAGAAAATGGGAGACAATTGTGATTGATAGAGAGAAACTAGATCAATGATAGTGGTGGAAGAAAAGGAGAATTGATAAAAGAAAAGAAAAGAAAAGAAGCATCTAACATTTTAATCTATTGAAGTTGCATATGTCACATGCAACTTCACAAAGAATGCCAATTCTCTAATTAAGTTTTCAGCTATGCTATTTCCCTAATATTTTATTCATACTGTGCTACTAAAAAAAAAACTCTAAAAACTATAGACGTGTTATCTAAATTGACAATGATATAGGTAGTTTAAACATCAACCAACCAATTACTCGTGTGTTATTACAAAGAACTTTTTAACAAAGTTATTAAGCCTAATCAAGTCTGATGGGCCAGCATAGTGGCTCGTCATATAAACCCTATGATTCCTAATGAAAAACCCCAAAACAAGTGTAGTACTAGCAACATTAGCACAACTCCTACTATCAATAATCATACTACATACCTTATTATTTATGTGATATCTAGCATGAAATATGTTATCCCTTTGTTACTATTTATCATCCTTCTTAATCTGAATATTAAATAATTTTCTAATCACCAAAACCTCTTTATCAACTAGATATTCAACATCACTATAGTTCTCAAGTGGTGGCATCTCATCCTCCTTATATTTGTCACATTTTGGTTTCAATATTCTCATACTCTCTAATAACCATAATTCTTTTATTTGGACATTGTGAAGCTAATTTCTCTCATACTTAAAGCAAAAGCGGATACATTCTATTTTTCTTGAATCAAGTTTTACGACGAACCCTAAAAATTTCTTTTCTTAAAATTTTTCTTTGTTCTTTTTAAGACCTTTTTTAATCAAGATTGTAAATAACTTCTTTTTTTTTTAACTTGATGTCGTAACTAGTTTTATAAAAGATAAAGAAACTGACAATAATAAAATATGCAAAAACTTCAAGATAAAAGAAATAAAACATGATTTAGAGCCTTACTCTAATACCAAATTATATGAACTCCATAGAAAAAAAGATCCATAAACTTATAGTGAAATCGACTCTTTCCAAAAAAGTTAAGATTTAGTTTGGAATTGAGCTTGACATAAAGATAACTTATGCCTAGAAATCAATAATATAAGTAATTGAACCCCAACTCAACATCTATAAAGAGACATGAATAATAAGTATAGAAAATCTTATGAACCTTGGTTAATTATTTGATATGCTAAAGTAGGTTAATGATGAACCACAAAATATAAGCAAAGCCTCACACACACAATAATAATTTTGGAAATCAAAGTCTGAAAAAAAAACCCCTAAAAACCCCCTAAATAACCCAAATTATAATAGGTAAGAAATTTCCTAAAAATTCTAGATAACTAATAAAATAGTTCTAAATAAAATAGGAAAAAGAATCTTAAATCAACAAGAAAACTAATATAATTCATGCATAATAGATTTCGGGCCTTGGCAATGTCCAATTGCCTTGAGAATTTAACATAATATAGAAAAAGACCTCTAAAAACTTACGGTGGAGTTTCAACCCGATCTGACGATCGGATAAAACATTATGCTTGTTGTAGTAAAACCATGCATTAGGAACAATAAGCTCAAAACAAGCTCAAAACCACCTCTAATGCCAAAATTAATTATCCCACCAATGCAAAATAATTAAGCCCATGTTGTAGATGGATTAAGCCCCTCTTGCATATAAATTAAATCAACTAATGTCTGATCATCACTTGTTGAAACTGTAACCTCCTTAAAATTCACCTTGACCCAAATACTATGAATAAGCCTATTGGATGTATCTTTGAGCTTCTTTGCTCTTAATTTTATAATTGGTCCAACTGGAACTTCTAATGGATCATTTGGTGTAGTTTGGACTTTGGCTATGATAACCTGTATCAAAGCACCAAGAATATAAAAACTAAACCCCTACCTAACACCTATGAAGAGTCACAGACAACAAGTATGAAAGATGATATGGAGCTTGATTAATTCTTTGATAAGTTATAATAGTTCAATGAAGAACCAAAACAAGAGAGTCTTCTCATATAAACACACAACATAAACAACAATAATGTATTCAACTTCTTAAAAAAAATGTCTTACAAAATAATATTTATACTTTAAATAAAATAAACCCTAGTTAACCTAATGGACTAACATTAACCCAAATTAAAATAAGGTTAAAAATATATCAATATAAGGCCCAAAATATGAAAAATAATAAAAATAATAATTCTAAAAAAATATTACTATACTCCTCCATTATATGAATTAATAAAAAAATTATTGAATAAAATCCTTGCTAAAAAAAGACCCTTGGCCAAGCAGCCTATAGTGCTACTCATTGGGATCCAAAATAAACAAGAAAATATTTTTTCCTTAGCTTTTCATGTTTTTATACACAATAAGAAATCCTCTCATAGCTTGGAATTCATAAAACACATGGAAACAAATAAGCCTCCAACTATTAAAATTAATTAGCCCATAAAGTAGATGGATCTTGCCTATCTTGAACATAGATTAAATTAACTCAGGTTTGATCATCACTTTTTGAAGATGTAGCCTCATTGAAATTCATATTGGTATATATACTCTGAATAAGCCTATTAAATGCATCTTTAAGCTTATTTACCCTTGATCTTGTAATTTTCCCATCTAAAACTTCTAATGGAACCTATGGTGTAGTTTGGATCACATCACACGAGGTCTGGTTCATGGTTTTGTCAAATTCTCAATTGGCCTGTCCCAAATTCCTTGTTGAAAATAAGTATATAGAATGGTCTGGGAACATGTTTACATTTGATTTTAGAGTGAAGATCGACTAACTAATATTAATGATCGTGAAAATGAATATGCAAACATGTTAGTCTAAAATTGGCTATTGCTCTTAGCTCTATTGTCATTTCCCCTCAAACCCCAATCCCTTATTCAATCTTTTCATGTATGCATTTATTAAAAGTTCAGGTGTAAAATCAATCTTATAAATTAGCTTCTGGTTTTGATTCAGATGAAATCTCCCTTAATATGCAGCTTGCCTTGGATAACTTTAGGTAGAACATGTTCATGCAGACATATTTTAGAGAACTTATAATTTGGTTTGCTTAGCTTATGTTGTGTAAAACCAATACATGAAAGTTTATGGAATAATAGTGTTTAAAAACAATTTAACTTGTTTATCACATTTGATGCATTAATAAATAAACAATGGATTCCAAGCCATAGAGGTCGTCTATAGTGGTGGCAATGTGAGACAAAGCTCACTCCATCATGGTTTTTAAAACTAGGGCATGAGTTATGTAAATTGCATGTTGTGATAAAGAATTGTATATACAATTTTAATTATGATCATTGTAAATTGATTTATGTTGTGTTAATCCATTGTTGATGTGTTTTGAAAGGTTGGGTATGTATAATCTATATATGTAAAGGATGGTTTAGTTTAAATGAGCATCATGTGTTGATAAACTGTATGAATAAAAGTAAACTTGTTAAACAAAAGATTGACAATCTTGTTGATGGTTAACTAAATGTCAATGAAGGATATATAAACTAGTTACTAAACTTTCAATGATAGATTAAGAAGTTATAATATAAGATATTGAATTTCCTAGAGCATGATTAAAAGGTGAGAGTAGTGAACATTAACTTGTATTTATATAAATGAACGATGAAATGTTTAGAAATTTAAAGTTAATGTGAAGATGTATGATGATATGGATGAGTAAGTGTGTTAAATGGACTAAAATGTTTTGGTTATTGATTCAATGTAAAACCCGACTTAGGAAGAAATTTAACTAAGATATTTGAAAACATGATAGGAAATTTTATTAAGAAAAATTTAATGATGAGGAACGAGCAAATATTATTAATGTGTATTGGACCAATAATAATAATGATAAAAATTATTCCGGAAGTTCACATAAAAATGCTAAATATTTTGCCATAAGTTGTACAAAAAAATACTGAAAGCTAATTAAGATATAACCAAACATGGCCTAAAGATATAAATCTCGTATATAAGTGAAAGATGCCTAAATAAAGGATGTTTGAATAGACGTAATACATGTTCAATACATGATAGAACATTGATTGTGGAAATAAAGGATGTTACATAGAAAGTGAAAAAAAATATAAAGGATGAATACTTAAGAACCATGATGGCGGTGACTAAGGATATGTCAATATGATACTTAGCAACCTTAGTAATGGTGGTTAATGTTATACTATGATCTTGATACTTAGTCACCATAATATTTTAGTAACTAAAGATATAACACAAGCAGGATACTAAATACCAGAAAAGGATAATTAAAGATATGATAAAAACGAATGTTTATTTGCCATATAATTGATGACTAAGGAATAAATGTAACTCGACACTAAATTATCCGGGTGTCGGTAATTAAGCAAATTCATTATATTGCTTGATGAATGAACGGGCAATGATCTACGATATGATATAATAACGTAAATGTGTAAAGAGTCAATTAAATTAATGATGACCCTTATTCCCTGTGTAATTAAGTATTAACTTATATAATTATTAATTGTTGTGGGTCGTAATCGCAAAACCAATCGTCCTTAAACTTATCTATTTTGTTTGTATCGTTTTGTAATAGGAATTAGCTAGGTATCGAATATTTTTGAATATTTTAAAAACTTATCAATGATGTATTAATGGTTCACCTTATATTTAGGTATAAAATTTTAGGTGACCATTTTTACATTATCCATATACATGTCATTTATGATTTATGCATGTTTTGAATTTTATTATCTTAATTTGAACAATTGTGTTTACGGGATGTGTAATATACTATAATCATGAAATTATGATTTTTGATATAATGATAATATCAATAATATGTGTCAAGGTACAAATATATTTTACAGGAAAATATAAAATAATAGGAAAGACTAATATTGTAAAGAAATGTTGTCGAGTTTTCTTGAAAATTGTATTGTATGATAAAAAAAATGAAATAAATGTAACCAAATAACTTAAGATGATGGAGTGAAAGATTCTTTTACCAAAAAAATAAAATTGACGCTGAAATCATGACTATATCATGTGAAATGACTATAGATTCCTGGTTCATTACATTCAAGATGTGTTATTGTAAATTTCTAGAGGGACATTGGAACTAAGACTCACAACAGGAGAAGCATACTTCATAGAAGCTCTAGATAGGTGTTCTTCCCTTTTTTTTTAGTAAAAGAAATGTTTCATTTAATTGCTTGTAAACGAAATGTACTACGAGAACATGAATATGATGCACGAATATACAAATAAAGTTTGTTACAAGAACAAGAATACGATGTCAAAGTGTGTAAATGAAGTACATTAAAGGAATTTGAATATGATGAGAAAATTAAAGTCAACTATATGGACATAGACTAATTATATAAGTTAAAGTTAGTCGTATGAATGAAGACTAATTATGTAAATTAAAGTTGGCCACACTAGCAAAAGTTAATTATGTAAATTAATATCAGCCACACTAACGAAGACTAATTCTAAACATTTGAGCTAGTCGCATGAAGAGGGGTATTTTGAAAATCTGAGTTGGCTAAAATGGTGGAGGTAACTTAAGGAGATTAAACCAAACATAATAATAGGACTAAGAAATATCTTGAAGCACAAGATCACAACTATTAAAACGAGTAAATAAATATGTTTGATGTAAAACATGGACTATACATTATGAAAATTGATCAATAAGTGTAAGGTTGATATAAGCATAGGTTATAGGCATTGCAATAGATTGATAAATGCATAGTAGATATAAAGTATGAGTCATGAGTATTAAAATGAAACAATGAATACAATTAAGAGAAAACACAGGCCTCAATGATGATTGGAATGGATTACTAAATTCAGACATCTTAAAGCATGAATCATATTAAAAAAATGGGTCAATGAATACAATAATTAAAAAAAGGTATTACTTTGAGTGAATGAATATGATCATCCTTAGACATAAACCATAATTATTGAATGGGGTTAATAAAGCCATAACCAAAGTAAAGTATAAGTTAAATGTATTGAATGAGGTTAATAAACTCATGACCGAAGTGAAATATGAGATAAATGTGTTGAATAGGGTTAATAAACCCATATTTATAGATAAGTAAGAGTTAAATGTATTGAATGGGATTAATGAATCCATATTTGGGTTAAAACATGAACTATAAATATTGGATAAAATTGAAATAAACCATGTACTAAAGGTATTGGGATGATTAGATGAATGTGGTTAAAATAAAGCATGAGTTATGATCATTAGAATGAGTAAATGAATGCATAATTAATATAAACCACAAGTTAGGAGTATTGAAATGATTTGACGAATGCAATTAACTTAAAGTATGAGCTATAATTAAGTGAAATGGAATAATGAACATATAGTTGACAAGGTCTTGATGCATTCATGAAGGTGATAGCCTCATATGTGTAATATAGAAAATGATAGTTTATCGGTTAATGACGAGGATGCAATGAATTGAAGATTTAGGAGAGATTAAATATGCTTATAAAAGATCTAATGATGTTGTGTTTACTTATATATTTTTGTGACCATTAGTAAGAAAATGATTATATATTATACTTAATATTTATCTCACAACTCTATATGTTTTGCATGTACTTGTCCATTTGACACAGTCATCTTAATACATTGTGTTCGCTTGACTTAGTCTTTTTATAAGGTGGTATCTTGTAATAACTAGTTTATGTTATGTAAATATATTTGATATTTGTATTTAAGTAAAGGTAATACATACATTATAAGAAAAAGAGAGAGAGAGAATAGATGACTCTTTATTGTTTGAGAATGATTGTATATAAATATTTCAAAGAATGTTGTGATCTTATACTATGTTTATGTAATGCGTTTAACTATGTAATTGATGAAATTGTCTGGGTGGTATGTCATAGGCTACCTAAGTATTGTTGTGTGTGCCAAATGTGGTTTAAGTTGTTGCTGTTGTGTTTGTAGGTGTTAATGCATGATAAAATTTTTAGGTAGGGTCCTTATGTAAAGGAGGTTTTGCTAAAAACTTGTTAGATGGAATAAATTCTTTATTTTAAATGGGAAATCTCTTGCATGCTAGATATGTATGTCAAGTGTACCACATATGTTAAAAGTTATGTCTAAATTATTCTGAATAAAATATGATGAAGTAAATCAAGCACAAGTTAGGTTAAAAAAATACCACTTTTTTTTTTTACCTTAAATGATTGCTTGCTTAAATGATTGCTTGCGTGTCTGAAAATACCAAAATAAAATGATGGGCATAACATGTCAACCCAACCTCTAAACTAGACTAGATTTAAAAGTAAATTAGATGGGGGTTGAGCTAATATGGCCTAACCAACTTGACGGGTAAACCTGCGACTTGATTAAAACCTAGATTTAAAAAAAAATTAACGACTTCAATTTATTTTTCTTACAAAAATATCTAAAAAACAACGTTTTGAATTTACTTAAGTCAAACCAGGTTAAACCGCTAAACTCACGATCTAAGTCATTGCCCTGACTTGGTTTAATAGCCTTGAATTTTAGAATCAATTTTTTATTTAACTAAAAAGTTATAAGAATAGGCATTTGCATGAAAGACAATAAATAAAATTATTGAGAAAGATGCATTTCTTTAATGCAAACTCCATTTTTATATCAATGCATCTCTTTTTTTTGTCTTAACAAAAACATGGATTTTTAATTGTAAACATTATATTTTAAATAAAAACCTATCATGATCTCAAAAGCAAGTTTTAAAAGAAATTATAAAAACCTATCATGATCTCAAAATAATATTTTTGTATGTAATTGAAGATACATTTTTAAATCAAATGTAATAAAATCATGTCAAAACTCAATTAAAAATTTAAATAACAAAAACATTATTTTCATTGAATATTAATGAGTAATTGTTTTTGGCATATTGCATGATAATTGAAAAGGAATTTGTTAACTTTCCAATAGAAACTCATAATATTATTTAAGAACCTTAAAAATACAAAATAATAATTTAAATATTAGGTTAAACATTTTTTATATTGCATTTCAATCAAAATTAAAAAAAAAACAAATATAGAAATAAAAACCATAAAAAAGGCTAGGAACTTAGACAAAAAAGATAAAGCACAAGCCTTGACCTAAGAGAAAGAAAGCCCGCACCACTAGCTTTCTATTATTATTATTTTTTGCCAAAGTTGTCTGCTTTTTATTTTGTTTTCAAATAAAATAGATCATATTCCTAGAAAAATTAAGCTGGTTTTTTTTTGGACTTAAAAAACCAATTTAAACCTTTTTTCCACCTAATAAATATTATTAAAATATCAATAAACTAATTTCTCAAATGAAAACATCTCTAAATCAGTTTAAAAATATAAAAATAAGGACAAAACTCTTTCAACCATGATTTATTTTTTTCAGCAATATGAAAAAAAAAAACACCTTAATAACACTCATCTCGTCGAGAAGAACACATTGACATCAAATTTAGTATTTTTTGTTAATGAAATCTCATCAACCAACAACTTTCTTTCTCCTCCATAGTTTTTCTACAACTTTCTGTTTTTTCTCAAACTCAAGGATTGAAAAGTAAACAAAATAAAGTTTTGGATTGAAACTAGGGGTGTTCAAAAAACCGACCAACTGATTAAACCGAAAAAACTGAGAAAAAATTAACCGAAAAAACCGAACCGATAGAAAAAACTGAATAAACCGATTAAAAAATTAAAAAACCACCCGGTCTGGTTCGGTTCCGGTTTAAAAAGGCTTAAACCGATTGAACCGGACCAAACCGAACTGGTTTAATTGAATCTAAAAAAAAATATAAAAAAAACTAAACCTAAATAATAAATACCCTAACCTAACCCTACATTTCCAACACCCCACCTTTCCAACCGCCCTCTTCCCTTTCCCTTTTCCCCCTTTCCATTCCCGCCACCCCACCTATCGCTCCTTCCCCACTCTCTCT
>Ga0325414_1001696_pt1 | contig 21610 bp, 20 predicted proteins | sample PopdelMetagenome_8_FD_206183 | JGI IMG/M metagenome (GOLD analysis project Ga0325414, IMG submission 206183) | Populus deltoides microbial communities from Bellville, Georgia, United States - Leaf-PdKOR-R3 | ecosystem: Host-associated > Plants > Phyllosphere > Phylloplane/Leaf | place: USA... | reverse complement strand
AAAAATCGACAAAGATAATTTTAAAAAAAATTATATGGGAAACACACTGCAACAATTCACAGTATTTAAAAAAAAATTACAAAGCTAAATTCTCAATAAACTCAATATTGAAAAAATAAAACCGACATAGATAATTTTAGAAAACAAAATAAAAAAATATACAGGGAAAAAAAATCATGTTGGAAACACTATAGCAATTCACAGTGTTTTGTGATGAAAGCTACAGTGCTTTCCCACATGATTTAGCCTTATTTGTAATGACTTTTAATTGTAATTCCCAACCAGTTCAATATTAAAAAAATAAAATTGACAAAGATTATTTTGAAAAAATCATAAGAAAAAAAAACTATGTCGAGAGATACTCTAGCAATCTATAATGTTTTGTGAGGAAAGCTATAATGCTTTCCCCACATAATTAAATTTTGTTACAAAGTTAAATTCTAACCAGTTTAATATTAAAAAAATAAAATCAACAAAGATAATTTTGAAAAAAAATACTACAAAAAAAGAAAACACAAAAGAAACTAGAAAAAAACCATGTGGGAAAAAATATTATGGCAATTCACAGTAATTTGTAAGGAAAGTTACAGTGTTTTTCTCACATATTGTAACTGTAATTTTTAACCAATTTAATATTAAAAAATAAAATCGAAAAAGATAATTTCGGAGAAAATCATAAAAAAACCATGCAGAGAAACATTGTAGCAATCAACAATGTTTTTTTTAAAAATTACAAAACTAAATTCTCAATCAGCTCAATATTAAAAAAATAAAATAAAAAAAAATAATTTTAAAAAATAAAATAGAAAAACAATAGGGGAAAACACCGTAGTAATCCATAGTATTTCAAAGAAAAAAATTTACAAAGTGAAATTTTTAACCAACTCAGTATTAAAAATATAAAATCAAGAAAGATAATTAAAAAAATAAACAAAAAACAAAGGGAAAGCTGAAAAAAAGGAAAGTAATTTTAGAAAAAAAATTAAAAAAAGAATACACTATTAATTACTATTGATAATAATTCACCATGAATTATATTGGGCATGGATAAACGATGAATCACCCATTAGCTTATTACTTAGTAACCGAATGTTTCCAGCCATGCCATGACCGAAAGTCACGAACAAATGCCCTTTAACTAGTTTAAAATTTTGAATTCAAGAAGGGGGAGTGGCTCCATAAGGGGTGGTTTGGCTTTGTCCTTGCTGTGGCGCTCCTTCCTTAAATCGAATCAAATACACCAGAGACGAGACCTCGTATAAACTCCAGTTACTTGTAAGATTCACGATTTTTATCATATGAACATTAATGTTTTACCACGTGGTTCCATGGCCCCACTCTTCGTTGTCCACTGTTTCTTCCGGGAAGTCATGCCCCCAGCTATCGGACTATATATAATGTTATAAAATCACCTCATGGCCTCAGAATATTTACAAGAAGCCAACCAATTCCCGACAGCGGATTTTGCATAAAATGCAGCTTCTCCTACTGGACCTTAAAATGCAGCTTCTGAAGGAGGACGTCTACGGAAGGAGTATTAGTAGGAGTGGCGGTGATTATTTTTTAAATATTTATTTTTAAAAATTAATTAAAATGATTTTTTTTATTTTAAAAAAATTATTTTTAATATTAATATATTAAAATAATTTAAAAATATTAAATTTATATATTTTTATTTCTTGGAGACAGAAAGATTGGCCTCTCGTGTTGAGCTACATCTCGGGAGGGCATAACTGACACGTCCCTGACCGAAGACTTGTTCTCTGTAGCTATTGTACAGTTATAATAAACTTTATATATATTCTGTTTTCTATTACGTGTATATATAGGCTTGAGACCAGAAAACTCTGTTATATCTTTACCATATATATCCGGTTGATTCAGAATTCCAATCTTCTCATTCTGTGGATGGATAACTAAATTCCAAGACTGACAGGTGGGAAATAGCTTCAGTTTCCGGCAAGAAACATCTGCTATTCTTGGTGCATTCCGTTGTATTGCAAGTTTTCTCAGTATAAAGCAATAAAAGTTCCTAGCAATCCAATCTTCTGTGATAAATCCCACTTAACTATTTTTCCAGTTTGAGCACTATTTACCTGCTCTGATCAAACGTGCAGTTCCAAATATACTATTGGGAGAGCTGTGTTAAAATATTGGTGGTCACATAAATGTTATTTAAGCAGTCGTACGAGCCTTTTAGGGGACATTAATTTCAGAATGTATTAGGTGGCAAGTTACATTGACGCCCACGTTCGACCTGGTTAAGACAAATGACATGTGGGATTAGGTTGAAATTCAGTAACATTTTTTCATCTAATTTGTGCTCTACGGAAGGGCCTCATTGGCCACGGTCAACCAAGAGTTTGTTGAAACTTGTAAAGAACCTCAGATGGCATCCCCAAGTTGTCTCAACTCTCAACTAAGTTCGACAGCACCGTTCTGAATCTTTGTTCCAAATTAAGGAACTTGAAAACAAAGATATTCATTATTTTTCTAATCCTCATGATTTTTCTCGAGAAGGAGACTTGGATTGTAAAGGGTTCTATATACAGCTGTAATCATTCTTCACAATACAAGCACCCACTGCCCAGCCTTGGTTTTTAATGATTAATTACTGATCAGAATGGTTCGTTGACTTCCACGTCTGAATTCAAGCTTCCCGTTCCATTGATTTCTTTGCATGATGCTTAGTCGAATAATTCCACTAGCTAGCCAGCCAGCCAGAGCACTTATTTACTTCGATCAACAGACAAACTTTGACCAGAGGCGGAACATTTAGGTGATAATACTAACACCGATTTTGTGACTGTACGTAGAAATCAATTTACCTTGGTGGTCCTATTCATAACAGTCACCAATCGTGTACGAAGATTTTATGGGAAATCACTTTCTGCTTACTCGATCATGAGCTTCATCTGAACGGAGGGAGCATAATTCCAAAGTATACCCAAGACTTTGTTCCCTGTTCGACAGTCACAACACATGCTTTACCCTATCCCCTGCTGCGGCGAAGTTTGACACTGATCAAACATGTAGACATGCATTATTGCAGGCATCCAAGCTTGTTCTACAAGGAGAAAAAGGCAGACCAGCATCAAGTTAAAGGAAATAACCAGCAAACAAATACGTTGCAATCATACCTCCAATCTACATCCTTGGATTCTTATATTATGATGATCCTCTCCTCCTAATTCAACATCAAAGTATGAATCATCCTTTAATACAAAAGCAAGAAAATCAAATCATGTCCTTTTCAAATTCGCTCATGTGTAGGATGCAATGGATTGGATGGAGTTGGGCCTTGTCTTCTCGTATACTTGATTTGAATGGAATTAGATTGAATTTCAATCAAACACTATATAATTCTAGTAATTAGGTTAAATTTCTAATTCTTTCCAGCCCTTTTTTTTTATATTCATGTACATATGAATTATCTTATGCAATGAGTTATTATATGTAATAAAATTTAATAATGTATATATAAAAATAAAATTGTGAAATCATGGTATTATTTATTTGCCCGGTCAGGATATATTGAAGGATGGGACCGTTATGAATGGGGGGTATCACAAGCCACCTCCATCCATACCCGACATCATGGTGAGGGTCGGGCGGGCGTGTCGGGCCGGGTATTGTCCGGGTCAGGCAAAATTGCGATCCCAACAATTCTGTAATCACAAAGCACTGGCATTATCGTAATAATCCTCTAGACCAAACCCAAGAGTTAAAGACTAATCACTCAACGTCTCCTTTCACTTTTTGTAGCTTGTATACGTCGAAAAAACACAGACTAGTAGTCTCTCCACGCACCCTCTCTCTCTCTCTCCTCCCTTTCTCTTACAGCACCAACACTAAACTCGCAAAATTTCCTCTATTTTCTCAGCAAAAAAACACTAAAAATTTCTTTCCTTGACATTTCCGAGAAAGTTCGAATCCATGTCGGATTCAGATACTGAAACAAACATCACCGCCAACCACTACAACCCTCTCCCTCACAAACTAGCCTCACAAACGCCATTTTTGAATCTTAAACTCTATGTCTTAATCGCAATTCTCTTACTCTGTATCCTCTTGGTTTCTTTTTCAATATTCCTCTGTGTTCGTTTACGCCGCGCGGCTAGAAAACGCAATAAAATGAGAGTGAAACACAGTTCGGGTTCGATCCCATTAGTGTCTAAAGAAATTGTGGAGATTAAAGATTTGGTTTTGAAAAATAAAGAGAAAGATGAGGGGAAAATGGGAAATGTGGGTTTTGTAAAGATGGAGAATGTTGGTGGTGGTGGTGATCTGGAGATGGGAAAGAAGAGTGGAGAGAGTGGTTGTAGTACTGACGACGTTTCGTCGGTGGATGAAAACATAGGATGGGGTCGGTGGTATAGTTTGAAAGAGCTTGAGATCGCGACACGTGGATTTGCTGAAGAAAATGTGATTGGTGAAGGAGGGTATGGTGTTGTTTATAGAGGCGTTTTTCAAGGTGGGCCTGTGGTTGCTGTCAAGAATTTACTTAATAATAAGTGAGTATTCAGTTTTTGTTTCAATTATTTTTTAGTTTTTGTATATTTTGTTCTAATTGTTATAGTTTCTGTTTTCCTTTTTGTATTTTACTGCTTTGTTTATGATAGCAAAGTTTTGGTCTTTTGATGATGGAGTAGTAGTGGTTGTCTAGTAGGGAATTAAAGTTGAGGGTTGCTTTGTTCTTTAGTTCCTTTTCATTTTCATTATCCAATGGTTTGCACTTCCTCAACATTATCTTAATGCCTTTGAGCTTAGGAGGCTTTTTTGTTTTTTGTTTTGTTTTTTGGACCTTTCTCTTTTTGTCCTTTCGATTTATGAATGGCAAGGCTTTATTTTCTTATTGAAATGACAAAGGATCGATCTCATTAAACTACTTTTAGTTTTTCTTTTTCCTTTTCTTTTTCTTTTTTGGAGCTGAATTGGCTTTGGAATTTGGAGTGAAGAAGCGAAGGGTTTTTTTCCGCTGTTGGAGAGAAATTGGAATATAAGAAATCCTGAAAATGTTACATGATTTTGTAATGAAATCAATGTTAACTAAACACTGTTGCTCTGATTCGTTACAGGAGTTTTTTTTTTTTTGTTTTTTCCTAATTATTGTTACAGAGTTCTCTGACTAGGTTATGAATATTCTCATCAAAAGCTCAAGTCTTGTAATATCTGTGCGCTATAAGAATGATCTGGTTGGAACTTCATATGCTGTGAACTTTGTATTTCTAGGGGTCAGGCGGAGAAGGAGTTTAAGGTGGAAGTTGAAGTCATTGGAAAAGTAAGACATAAGAACTTAGTGCGCCTAATTGGGTACTGTGCAGAAGGTGCTCGCAGGTATTTCTCACATCCAAGTCCTACCCATCTATTTTAAGTTCAACGAAATGAAATTTATCTTGTTCATTTTCATGGGAACTGTTTCTGGCCTTGCAGGATGCTTGTTTATGAATATGTTGACAATGGAAACTTGGAGCAATGGTTACATGGTGATGTAGGTCCTGTTAGTCCTCTGACCTGGGATATTCGAATGAAGATTGCAATTGGGACAGCAAAAGGGTGCGGTACTCTAGGCTCTAGTTTCATGTCTTAGTTTTCCTCCCAGTGATTGATCAGTAATAGTGGGGCTAATTACTTTTTGCTTTTCATGTCATATTGATTTAATCAGTCTATCTGATATATCTTCATACGTGAGCACCTACAAAGTTCAGTCTACAGAATTGCCATCAATTTTGTCGTCGCAGAAGTTTAGTGGGGGTAGTTTTAGTTTGTGTCGGTTGTGTTATTTTGTGCTTCCATTCAGATTCACTCTTTCTTGAGGATTGATTTTTTATTCTTCCTCGGCAAAGATTCAAGAATTTTAGTCATTATGAATAGACAATAACATCAAAGATCAGACTTTAAATTTCCCCCCTTCTTTTTCTTAATCTTTCCCATTGAAAAATTCTTCTACTCTTTTTGTTCCTGAACTTTTATGTTTCCCATCTCTGATGCAGGCTAGCCTATTTACATGAAGGTTTAGAACCTAAAGTTGTTCACCGGGATGTAAAATCCAGTAACATACTTCTCGATAGAAAATGGAACCCCAAGGTCTCAGATTTTGGATTGGCCAAGCTCTTGGGTTCTGAAGCAAGCTATGTGACTACACGTGTCATGGGGACATTTGGGTGTGTATCTTTTCAAAATTGTATTTGAATATTTGTAATGAGTTGGTCGAATTTAAATTTGGATAACATTTCTTTATCTTTACTCTACACTGACACTCATTTTATCACCATTTGCTCCAGATATGTATCTCCTGATTATGCAAGCACGGGTATGCTTAACGAGGGGAGTGATGTATACAGTTTTGGAATTCTTCTTATGGAGATGATTACTGGAAGGAGTCCTATTGATTACTCCAGACCAGCTGGAGAGGTGAAAACAAGTTTCCCCTTGTAAGCATCTGTATTGAAAACTGTATCTCCATCATAACACCCTTCAATTGGTTTGTCAGATGAACTTGGTTGATTGGTTCAAAGGAATGGTAGCAAGCCGTCGTGCAGAAGAGCTTGTAGATCCCCTCATTGAAGTGCAGCCTGCTCCAAGGGCTTTGAAACGAACGTTGCTGGTCTGCCTCCGGTGTATAGATTTGGATTCCTGTAAGAGACCAAAAATGGGGCAAATTGTTCATATGCTTGAGGCAGACGACTTTCCTTTTCGTACTGTAAGTCCTCCCATGCTTACTATTTTTCATGTCATCATTTTCATCAAAACTGTTTGATGTGTAAGCTTTACCTAATTCCATGGTGTGATATCCAACTAATGTTACTTGTAATTGAATTCACATCGTCTGTGTTGCTTACATAAGCAATACAGCATATTCTGCAGATTAGATTTTGCACAGCCTTTGTAGTTGGCAAATAAACCATCAAGATTCTAGAAATTTAAAAAAGCATATTTTTGGACTAAATACAAGACAGAAAGGATGCTTATATGCGTTTTAGATTGGCTAAGCTTTGTAATTTCAATAACATGGTAACTCTGTCCTCTTCAACAAGAAAGCACACAAATTCCTTCTTTTATTTCCTTTCATCTGCTTCAAGCTGCTATTTGGTCTGTGCAGGAACTTCGAGCAGTTCGAGAGAATGATCCTCCTCCTTCCACTGATTCCATCTCCAACAAAATTCCACATCCAACCAAGCTTGCTGGTAGTGGTGCTGATGTAGAGAGATCAAGGCGAAGATGATTGTTCACTATCTGAAATTTAGTAGTTGCTGAATTCAGATTATTTTGCAGTATAATTTTCCACAAATATACGAAGAAGTAATTACATGTCTTCGATGTGCATATATCATGTTTACGCCTCCCACCTTCTTGGTTGACTTTCTTTGCTGATATATTGCAGCAAGTAATTAAGTGAGCATTGTAAATATTGACATGTTGACAAGTGATTTGCAACCTGCTTGATATGAATGACATCGTGGAATGTTGGATGAAGGCTAGTTGAGCTTAAAAGTCAATATATATTTCACCCCTTTTAGATGCCTTCAGATTCAACTTTCTCAGTTGTATTAATATCCTTAATGCAGCCATTAATCTTCGATTTGCTTGGGCTTGAAGATAATTTTGACTCCAAGTATCTGGGGGTTTTGAACTTCAAAATTCAACTGGTCACCAAGTATCCGGTGGTGCCATGTTTTAGAAGCGACAAAATGCTAGGTATCCGGTGGTGCCATGTTTTAGAAGGGACAAAATGCTAATGCTTCAAAGTTCAACTGGTCACCAACCTAATTGCCGAAGACCGTGCTAGGGGATGAAACCATCTCTGTCACCATCATCATGATAGCGATTCTGTTTTTACCATCCTTTTATGGGACTCGCGGTGTGGTAGTTACCGTTGCCGAGTCCTATCCAGCAGCAATTGCCCACTTCTGCTCCTCCAGAGACCGTGCGTCGGTGAGTGATGCATCGGTGTAGCCGTGGTATTAAAATTTGAACCAGGCCATATAAATGCATCAAATCGCTATATACAAATTAAATCATCCGATCATCATCTATTCTATTGTAATGTATCATTAGCCAAGCAAGCAAACATATATGATTTCTTTAGCTTTGATACTTCTAGATGTAATAGTTTATCTCTCCGTTTTTTAGTTCATTATTCGACTTAATCGACTTTCAGACTTGGGCTGCACAGTGAAAATGAAAGTGTCTCGCCTCGTTCCATATCCAACTCCCTCTTTTCCTGGTTTAAATTCGAAACCTAACTATCCCCCTCTTACGTAAGAGAGGTATCCCTTGTTCTACCAAACATATTGATGTGGCGGAATTTTTGGGATATATCACCATTAATAAACTCCTGTCCCTCCCACATGGTCAGCATTGAGAGTATCCCCTCTCGAGACACGAAGGAAATCAATGGTTCTCTGAAGTGGAGTATGAGTGGAGGAACCTATTCTAGCAAAGCAGCAATGATGATGTTTTTATCCATGTCCTGCGTCTAATGCGTATCAAAACTCTCCTTTTATGATAGCTTTTATTTTTTTATTCGTTATAAAATTATATTTCATTTTAAAAGTATTATATTTATAATTTTTAATGATATTGATGTATTAATGTTAATAAAAATATTTTAATATAGTTTTAAATAAAAAAAATATCATTAACCACAATAACAAACATATAAAAATTATGAAAGGTGCTTAATTAATGAATCCATCCACTTCATTGATTTGTACTAATTATTTTTATTAAAACCATGTTTTTCTCTAAAATTAACTGGTGAACAAATTAAATAATTGTAATAAAAAATTATAAGAAAGTTCAGAATTAATTTCAATTATGCTGAATGCTCTTCAAATAATTTTGACAATGAGGGTTAATCGGGGGCTATCAATCACACGAATCTCCTATCCTTGACCCACACCCCCGTCTCCCCCGCTTTAATTAACCACGACTTCATCGCCGAATTTAAAATATAAGACTGGTTTTCACGTACATTTGTTCCTCTAATATTTAATCTTCTGCAACAAGTAGTGAAGTCGTCATAATTCACAAGTAGCCACCTAGCAGGTGTTCGTTCTCACGACGTTAAATCAGCCAAGTTTCACTCTGAAACTAACACGTGTCACTATGGAAAAACCCGCCAGAAACTCCAAAATTACCATCGCCACCTTCTTCTTTTCTTTCCTTTTTGTGCCTTTCGGTGCCTAATTACGGAAAAGGAAACGATAGAGAGAGAACATTCTCTCATTGATTACACGCATAAAGCATCCCCAAGCTTCACCGCCAGATCTACTATCTGAAGCAAAACTACACCGTTTTACAGAGAGAAACGTTATCGGGTTTTTAGAGAGAGAAAGAGAGGGATTGGGAGGGGGCGATGGAGGAGAAACTGATAGAGAGGCTAGAATCAGCGGTGTCGCGATTGGAAGCGCTGTCTTTGAGGAGTGGAGGTGTGGCTGTGAGTGGCGGAGATGATTCCGCGGCGACGGATCCGTCGATTGTGGCGTTTGATGATTTCATTGGGACATTCTTTGGTAGGGTTTCGAGTGCCGCGGAAAAGATTGGAGGGCAAGTTTTAGATGTCACGAGGATTCTAGAACAAGCTCTTAATGTACAAAAGGAACTTCTCATAAAAATCAAGCAAACTCGGGTACTGATTTATTTATTATGTTTTGGACGTTTTAGTTTTAACTTAAGAAGTTGGCGCCATTAAAATGTATGTGGTTTTTTGGCTTTAATGATAGAAGGACAATATTGAGTTTGAAGTGATTATGTAGCTTGAATTTGATCGTGATTCGTTGTATTAGATAGCTCGTGAAGTGAAAGAATTATAGTTTGATTTAGGTGGTTTTGGCTGATTTGAGTTTTTTTAACCGTCTCTAGAGGGATTTGTTAAGATTTTGCTGGGATGGTTTAATCATATATAGGTTTTGTAGTTTTAACTGTTTGCATGAACCGGTACATTTTGATTTGTTATGGATGGGTGTTGAGTGAAGTCTGATTTAGTCTCATAATAAAATGTAGTTTGACAAATCCGTTTTATTTAGTTCCCCGCAAATATTTTCTTTCGAATGAAAGATTTGATGAGAATGGCCTTCTCCCCTTGTAATTAGAATTTGAAATGATACGAGAAAGCATGGATATTTCGGCTGGTAAGAAATTATTTGAGAAATCACTGGTAATTTTAGATTTGTGCAAAGTGTCTTCTCTGAAATAGTGTTTCGTTGACAAACTCTAACTTAGAATGGCTATTGTTGCATGATAATGTGCTAGAATATTGAATAAGAAAAGTATATCATAATTAGGGAGACAAGATCCTTATGTGATTGTACACATAGATTTCTGTATGTTATCATTGTTCTATTTTGGTTGATGTAGTTGATGATGTAAGCATTGAAAGAGAACTTGAAGAGGGAATAAAAAAAGGGGTTACTATAGAAGTAGTGAAGGGTACAAAAGATTGGATAGGGGAGGCTTGTCTACATTTGATTTCATTGGCAGTATTATTTCCACTGTAGAAATTGAAATTTGGTGATGTTGAATGACTTGATCTATTTGTGCAGAAACCTGATCTTGCAGGATTGGCTGAATTTCTCAAGCCATTGAATGAAGTGATCATGAAAGCAAATGCGATGACAGAGGGAAGGAGATCTGATTTCTTTAACCACTTGAAGGCAGCTGCTGATAGTCTCACAGCTTTAGCTTGGATTGCTTACACTGGAAAGGATTGTGGTAAGGGCATTTTGTAGTTACTTCTACATTCTAGTAGCATGTAGTTCTTTATCCCATTTTTTTTTTTTCCTGATACTGCTTTTTTCTTATTTGAGGTATGAGCATGCCTATTGCGCATGTGGAAGAAAGTTGGCAAATGGCTGAGTTTTACAGTAACAAGGTACTTTATGATTTGCTGGATCCTTGCATCTCACTATAGGGAACTGCAACAAAGGAGAGATGCTCTTCATTACTGTTAGCTGTAGGAAGAAAACAGAACTGGTAGCTTGAAGAGGATGTTTATGGAGCAGAATTAGCCCCCAAACCTGCATTGTTTTTTCGCTTTATTTTATTTTGACTATGCCACATGACTTTTATCCAAGTCATTCATCTGTAGACCCTTGCATTCTTATTTTGGTGTTTGATATCTGCATTGAACTGCTCTGTACCCACATTATCTAATTGCACATGAAAACAAGTTATTTAGTGAGCGAGGAAACTACATTGATTTTTGCAAAATTTTTGCGCTGTAAAATTCAGATTCTTGTACAGTACAAAAGCAAAGACCCAAACCATGTTGAATGGGCCAAGGCCTTGAAGGATCTATATTTACCAGGTTTGAGGGACTATGTTAAGAGTCATTATCCCCTGGGCCCAGTTTGGAGCACTACTGGCAAAGCAGCGGCCTCTGCTCCATCAAAAGCTCCTGCACCTCCTCCACCAGCTTCTCTCTTCAGTTCTGAATCTTCTCAGCCTTCATCATCAAAGCCAAAAGAAGGGATGGCTGCTGTTTTCCAAGAAATTAGTTCTGGGAAGTCTGTGACTACAGGTAGTCTTTTTCTTCACCTTCTAAAAAAAAGGTCCTCAGCAAAGGATATCGTAGTTCATCGATTTTGGTTTCTTTCTTCCCAGGCCTTAAAAAGGTCACAGATGATATGAAGACAAAGAACCGTGCTGATAGAACTGGTGTTGTTGCTGTTACTGAAAAAGGAGGCCGCGCTAGTGCACCTTCTTTCTCCAAGGCAGGGCCTCCAAAGCTAGAGCTTCAAATGGGTCGTAAGTGAGTGTCTATCATTTTCAAAATGATTTGATTTTAAATTAAAGCATCAGGCTAGCATGGGGTGTGATTCATATATTATCTCTTTGGTTGCATCTTCTTGCAGGTGGGTCGTCGAGAATCAAATTGGAAAAAAGAATTTAGTAATTGATGACTGTGATGCAAAACAGTCTGTATATGTTTTTGGATGCAAAGATTCAGTTTTGCAGATTCAAGGTAATTTTTTAATCTGTGAGAATGTATAAATGCACGCCATCCATTTACAAATATTAATCAATGTTATTTTCCTGTTTAGAAAGCCACAGGCAACTTATTTTGGCTCTCACTATTTGCAGGCAAAGTTAACAATATAACAATTGACAGATGCACCAAGATGGGGGTTGTATTCACGGTTAGTATGAGAAAGTCTGAAAGAAACATGCAAATATGGTTTTCTGCTCCGTGGTACTATTACACCTTTTGAGTTGAATGTTTGTTTTATTGGATAAACAGGATGTGGTGGCTGCTTGTGAGATTGTGAATTGCAATGGTGTTGAGGTGCAATGCCAGGTATGTTATTTCAAATTATGTTTGGCTTTGTCATTACTGTTTTGGTAATTGGACATGTATAGTTATTGATGCTTAGTTTATGGAATACAAGCATGATCTAAAGTTACATCTACCAAATTTGTTCCCCGCTCTAGGGTTCTGCCCCAACAATTTCAGTGGACAACACGGGAGGCTGTCAATTATATTTAAGCAAGGATTCCTTGGGGGCATCTATTACTACTGCTAAATCTAGTGAGATCAACGTATTGGTACCTGGTGCAGAGCCTGGTGGTGATTTGGTATGTTTCCAACTTTTAGATTTGTTCCTTCTATGTTTGACCACAAAGATTTTGTTCGTCGCTGTTGTGTATGTTGCTTTTCTTGTTTTTCTCTTTGGGTTGGGTGGAGGTCTTAATGCTCAAATCCTTCTCTCTCTTAATAGCCAGCTCAAATCACAATCAAATCCCTTTTGTTGTACTTTTGAAGATTTTTGCTTTGTAATTTCCTTAGAAATGGCTTACCATGTCTTCATTTGTAGGTGGAGCATGCTTTGCCACAGCAGTTCATTCATGCATTCAAGGATGGCCAGTTTGAAACCACTCCCGTCTCCCACTCTGGAGGGTAATGGGTCGAGTTCCTGTTGCCGATGCTGGTTTCTACTTTTCTATTTTATTTATTTAATTTCTTGGATGGCTAGGGGTCGCTTCAATGCATTTTTTTCCCCTTTGATTCGATTTGATGTCAATACGTGATTGTGACACATGATAGAGTGTCTGCTGTTTATGCCCTTCTTTGTTGCTTGGGTATATCACTTTTGGAATTTTCTGCGTGATTTTTATTTGCAGAGTTTGCCTCTTAGTGCCTGTCGTGTTGCAAAGTTCTTGTAATTGCCGTTGTGTTGTAATGAGAACGAGTTGCTGCATCATTTTGCGTTGTCAAAACCTGTTTTTATTTTTTCCTTTTCATAATTCTATCCCTTATCTATCCTCTGTTGATAAACTGAGGCCGTCGCCATCCTGAAAATCGTCATTGAATTCAGAAATTTAAAACAGCCTACTGAGACAAACACGTTGATTGCATGTAATAGATGTTGCCCAGCAAGAGCTGTTAAATTCAATCCTGGTTTGTCTTTTAGCCTGGGCCTTTTAACTTTATTAAAAAGTTGATCCGACAACCAACTCCGGGAGGTAGAAGCTGAGGTGTATTCGGTTAGTACCATTTTTTTTGTTTTTTTGAAAAAGAAAATGGTTTTGAGATTATCAATGAAATTGATAACAGTGGGATTCGAATTTGAGACAACTGGGTTTGAAGAGTATCATTGAGCTGCGATGGTCTCGATTGCAGTTTTAGCTCCATGTTAGTTCATTGCAAGTAAGAAATAGGGATGGCAGTTTTACTCGATCCATTCCATGATTTTATGTGGTTTGTCAATCAACCAGGTAAAATAATCCTTATGGTTTGACCTGAGTCGGATACGGAAGGATGTGATTTTTTATTCTTCAATTTAATGTATAAATTTTATTCTTCAATTTAATGTATAAATTTTATTCTTAATGTATGATATGGTTGTGTCTATATTTGAAATTTAGACTTTTATTTTATGATTAATGTATGAGGGTGCTTATAATTTATTTTTGTAAAATTTATTAAAAATAAATATCCAACCAGATCGGAGGTGGGTAATGGATACAAGAGGAGCAAAATTCAGCTTTAACCCCATCCTCATGGTCTCTAGTAAATTTGACTCGGGAGGGTCAATTAGTGTGATGCCTTTGCACTAGCTGGGGTTGCAAATTCAATTATTTTGGTGAGACCCATTTGAACGTTACTTTTTGAAAGGCAGAGTGACGTAAAATTCAACTTTCTACACTGGGAAGGTACTGGTAGCTTAGGTCGGCCGAAGGTGGCTACCTTTTTCGATGCAAGCCAGAACCGTTGTTTAGTTCTTCACTGAAGTACAAGTCACGTAGAATTGTTTAAATATTTAAAAAATTAAGAATATATCCATCTTGATTATATGTTCGTTCACGATAACTTTGTTTCTTCTTGTGGAAAAACTGAATCTAAATGGGTTGTAGCTTTTTTACGTGGGATTTATATATAAAAAAACAATGAAAAATATGTAAAATTTGCTTTTAATGGTGGACATTTGTGTATAAAAGAAGTTGTATATATAAAAAAAAATACAACACTCAACCATATTATATTTTCAAACACACTAAGACATCGTTTTGTTTCTATGGCCCAACATACTTTTTCATAAAATTTGAATTTTATTATTATTTTTTTAGTATTTTTAAATTATTTTTCTGATATTAAAAATAAAAAATATATATTATTTTAATATATTTTTAAATAAAAAATACTGTTAACACAATATTAAATACTATCTAAATATCTAGCCTGTGAACACTTCTTGTAAATCAATATCCCCAAGCGACTAGTTACCGTTGTTTTCAGCTCGGTACTAGACTAGACTTGGGCCTATCATCGCCCTGACGCGGAATACGGTTCTCATGCTAACCTGATGATGCGAGCGTTTGGCTACGTGGTTCAACTTGTTTTTTATTAAATTTTTAATTTTTTTTGTTTGTTAAAATTGAGTGCGTTTTGTACTTTTTGAATCGTTTTAATGTGCTAATGTCAAAAATAATTTTTAAAAAATAAAAAAATATCATTAGCATATATTTCGATACGAAAAGCTATTTAAAAAACAACCACTACTACACTATAAAACACCCTCGACAAAGACTTGTGTTTTTAACCACAGATTAACGTATGAATGAAGAAACGTTAAAACATTGGAATGATTTAGAAAAGACGTTCCGGTGGCAATTGCCAATCAGCATCCGAAATTTAAAGTAGAATTTTAGTACTTGAAGTCATGTGAATTATTCTACAAAACTATCAAACACACACAAGAAGATATTTTAATTTTAAGAAATTTCAAATTCATGTATTGATTTCCCGAGCTTTTTTTGAAATTAGCATCGCAGCTTGTTTTTTAAAATACCATTAATAAATTTTTTTTATAAAAATAATAAAACTTATTGTTATTTATATAAACGAGACGTGTAACTTTTAAATCAATTTTTATAAATTTAAAAATTACACGTGTATCACGGGTGATATTTAGATTGAAATGACAAAGTTATTTTTATAAATTTAAAAGTTGTACTTGTTATATGTATTATTTTTAATAAATTGTGTTATTTTTATAAATAAATTTTTAACAACTATTTTGTAAAAGAAAATTTTTCCACGATAGTACTGTTTTTTCTTAAAAAAAAAAAAAAAAAAAACTCTATGCATGTTTCACTCATTTCTTGCCGACGGGAACTTGGATTTTCAGACTCTTTGAGCCGACCCGTTTTTTAGATCCCATGTTGCCTCTTCAAACTGAGTCACTAACACAAGCTACGAGGTAATAAAAAAACCCAAAAAGACAGGGTGCCATTCCACGAGGTCATCCGGCTACCTTTAGTTGAATTCCACACACAGCAGAATCGAAACAGCTACACTCGTATATAAAAAAAAAAGTTGCAAACTTTTTTAACCGTTAAACTCCTCTTCTCTAGTTCACTCGCCTTCCCCTCCATTTTTTTTGTCCCTCCCTTTCCCATCCCTTGAGAATAATTGATATCCCCACGACCACACATACAATACCAAAAATGGCGTTTTCAATCCTCATCCTTCTCTATCTCCTTCAATCTTTCAACTTCGCTAGTGAGTTCAAATTTGATTTTTTTGGCCTGAAAAGACATAAAATTAAGAGGTTCACAGCTTGATTTTGGTTTTTGTTACAGGTTCACAGTCTTTTATTGGGATCAATTATGGTCAATTGGCTGATAACTTACCCCCACCATCAGCCACAGCGAAGCTCCTACAATCTACGGGTGTACAGAAAGTTAGGCTCTATGGTGCTGATCCAGCAATTATTAAAGCACTGGCAGATACTGGAATTGGGATAGTTATTGGTGCTGCTAATGGAGACATCCCTGCTTTAGCTTCAGATCCCAATTTTGCGACTCAGTGGGTTAACTCGAATGTTTTAGCTTACCCTTCTAGCAAGATCATTCTCATCACAGTTGGTAACGAGGTAATGCGATATGAACACTTCTACGATTTTTAATTGCTGATTTTCTTACACACTGTGAATGTAATTATTAGAATTGTATAGTCCTGACATTATATTTCAAGTGGGCTAAGTTTGGAGCGTGGTGATTTTGACAGGTATTGTTGTCGAACGATCAAAACCTGATCTCTCAGCTTTTACCAGCGATGCAAAACATGCAAAAAGCACTTAACTCTGCCTCCCTCGGCGGCAAGGTCAAGGTCTCCACTGTGCATTCCATGGCCATACTGTCTCAGTCCGACCCGCCTTCTTCGGGTTTGTTTAGCCCGGCTTATCAAGACACTATGAAAGGGTTATTGCAGTTCCAAAAGGACAATGGTTCACCCATTGCCGTTAATCCGTACCCCTTTTTTGCTTACCAGAGCGACCCAAGACCGGAGACTCTGGCTTTTTGCTTGTTTCAACCCAACTCGGGACGAGTTGACTCGGGTAATGGAATCAAGTACATGAACATGTTTGATGCTCAGGTAAGCACATTCAGGTTCTTACTGATTACTTTGAACAGTTGCTGACATGCTGGTGTGATTCAATCTTGGCCGTGCGTGCCTTACACGTAGTGGCTAAGCACAAATGTAGTTAATATTGTGTTGATTTTTTAAAGTATAATAATAATAACTTGAAGAAAAAAAAACAACTTTATGGAAAACACTTTACGAGCATGTTTCCATACTAGCTTCAGAAGATACCTGAAAATGTAATAATAGTTTTTTTTTAATGTTTTTTTTTAATAAAATTTTAAAATAATATATATTTTTTTATTTTTAAGAAATTATTTTTTATATTAATATATCAAAACAATTCAAAAATATAAAAAAATTCAAATTTTGTCTGCACTTTGAAACGCAATACTAAAAGAAGGGTCATTACGGATCAATGGATGGTTGGTACAGACGAGGCTGTCGCAATAGTATAGTGATCAACAGACCTCGATGATTAATCAGTTGGGCGTTGTAGAGGCCCAGTGAGTAAATGACACATTGACATGTGAGATTGTGAGGTCAATAAGCAAAGGAGTACGGGACAAGCTTGTGGCATACATTAGCGATCTAGCGTAGCGTAGATGTTTTGTCTTCTCTGGTCACGAAGGCACGACATTGACATGGGGAATTAGGTTCTCTGTACCTATGTCAACTTTATGCCTTCAGCCTTTACAAAAGGTCTCCAGCAATTTCGATCACTTGGGATCAGTTAAGGTTGTGTTTTTTTTTACTGCAGTTACTTTAAGTGCCAAATTATTGAAAGCTTGCCATGTGGGCTGCACAGAATGGAGGGATGAAAGCTCCATCAATGTAACAAAAATTTGCTTGAGATGATCAAGGATAGAGTTCATTTTCCATGGATTAGCCGCAATCTGCATGCTGCGATTATTTACATGTACACGTCATCTTGTTGATATTTGCAAGAGTGTTGCATCATACGATTGTGGGTGTGTTTTGGGCTTCGATGAACCATTGCTATAGAATTCCTGTTTAAATGGTAGTGTAGTGTGTTAACTTTTAGAAGTCAAATTAATAATATTTGGTTAAAGAGACTTAGAAAGCAAGTGCATTTGTTCAAGGACTTCATGGAAAAGCATTTGCAAATAATTCTCTCCTCTATTATATGCCCTTCCTTTTTCCCTGAAAGGATAGATCGGGCACTGGGATGTGACTCATTGTGCCTCATGACAGGCTGGCCATTGCTATAATTTATGCTCAAATCCTTCCGAGACTTGAATTATTGTTGATGTAGAAATTGTACCGTAGAAAATGTTGGTTACTTTGATTGGTTGGGGACCACCATGTGTGAACATCATAATCATAATCAGCCATTGTAGTTTTTGCATTTACTAAGGGCCAGGCATGGAGTTTGCAAGTGTTTGAATTATGACTACATAGTACGCATGTAGGAGTACACTTCCTATACTGATACAGAGGTTCATACTTCTTATAATTCATCAAGAGGAAGCTTAAGCCTCAAATGATCAAGTCTTTGGTTCATTAGATTGATGTTATTTAATTATTGGCCTGGAAAATGAATTGCAGGTTGATGCTGTACGGTCGGCCTTAAATGCTATGGGATTCAATGACATTGAGATTTTGGTTGCTGAGACAGGGTGGCCTTACAAAGGTGACAGCAACGAGGTTGGGCCAAGCGTTGAGAATGCAAGGGCTTATAATGGCAATTTGATTTCTCGCCTTAGATCAATGGTTGGAACCCCACTAATGCCTGGAAAATCTGTAGATACATATATCTTCGCCCTTTATGATGAGGACTTGAAACCTGGTCCTGCTTCAGAACGATCGTTTGGGCTTTTCAAGCCTGACCTTTCAATGACATATGATATTGGTCTTTCAAAGAGTAGCTTGGTAAGGACTATACCTTCTTTTCCTTCAACGCTTTAAGAATGTTTCTTCTTGGCAATCTTCTTTGTAGGCTGTGGTCATGGTGACACAAAGTAACCTGCAATTATCACTCAATAGAGGAGTTTACATGTATACTAGGATGCTCAAGATCTAACCAGGCTTAGGCCTAAAGCATGACATGTGTTGGTAATTTCCGGTTTACATGATTATAAAAAGGGAGAAGAAAGCATTTAAAATTGACTTTCGCTAGAAGTGACGAGGATTGGTATAAATGTTGAAGGGGAGTTGAAATTTATTGGCTGTGATGTTCCATTCTATTTGTTCTTAATTGAGAATTTGGTATCAGGGTGTTTTGAAGATTTATTATCAGATTTTCACAATTTAGGGCAGGAAGTTGTATGCATCAAGCGTTGAGCTCATTTTTGCATTTGCATCTTAAATGCAGAAAGACAGTTATAGGGAATGCATTGCTTAAATGCAGCTAGTTTGATATTATTGATTTTTGATTTGTAAAATCCACCATTTGGTCTTTCCTCAGACTCCATCGACTCCAGTAACTCCAGTAACTTCATCACCAAAGCCAGCAACAGTAGGCTGGTGCGTGCCGAAAACTGGTGTTTCTGAGGCTCAATTGCAGGCAAGTCTCGACTATGCCTGTGGCCAAGGCATAGATTGCGGCCCCATTCAACCAGGAGGTGCCTGTTTCATACCAGATACTCTGGCATCACATGCTGCTTATGCCATTAATCTCTACTACCAGGCTTCTGCAAAGAGTCCATGGAACTGTGATTTCTCAGAAACGGCTACACTCACATCCAAAAATCCCAGTAAAATTTCCATTTTAACTCCAACTCTATTTCCTTTCATGTATACAAAATTTATGCAATTGTTGACATTAGAAATGACCACATCACGGTTCCTATTTGAGCATCTTCTTACTTAAAGTTGCTTTGTGTCATAAAGCAATTCTTTCTACAACACATAAATGAATAACTACTCTAGGAACCATTAGGTGCCAGCTCTTGTTATCATGAGTTATACTTTAACAAAAAAAAGGTGATATTCTCCTCGTTGAATTAGCTCCATATTAGTATGTGATTAGAAATGTAAAAAGAACAATAGCTTTTGGTTTTTATGGCTACTGATGAATTAAGAATATAAAACAATATTAGCTTTTGAATTTTTTGCCTACTTTATGGCTTTAGGTCCCCACATCACCCAAAGTTTTAATCTTTTGTGGTTTATAGTCTCTGTCTTGGAATCATTGTCATGCTTATGCATGTGTTTCTCTCTCTAATTGTAGGTTACAATGGGTGCACCTACCCTGGTGGGAGCACTTGAAAAAATCAAGAGCAGGTTTCATTTTGGTTTTAATTTGAATCTGCGATTGTAAAGGCTTCCTCCTTCAATTTGGAAGCATTGATTTAGATCTCTCTTTCTCGCTGTCCATTTTCATTGGGCTGATGCTGTTAAGGTAGCAGGAAGTATGCCATGAAGTGCAATTATGTTTAGAGGAACTTTATAAACTTTGTCACGTGGTTTCTGGTGCCATGTTTCAAATATCCAATCATGTACATCTGTTATAGACAAGGCTTAAAGTGGCAATCATGCCATTTTCTAATTTACAAGGCTCAAACTTCAAATCTTGCAAGTTGTCCTTTTTCCTCTCTCCTTGTCGTTATTTATCTTACATAATTATGAGCCCACAAGTTTTTGTGAAGAAAATGTCTCTGCTTAATCCTCTTTTTATCTCAATGATCAACGCAAACCTGAATATAATTACATGATTTCCTTGATATTCCGTAAGAGGATCTGGATTTCGTTTCCCACGTAGTTTTGTCAAGGCAACTTTGGATTATATCTATCAGTCTACACTTTTCACCAATTTTGTGGACCGAGTCCCATATTTTTTGAAACAGAACAGAGCCCTTCAGTTTTATGTTTTTCATTCTTGGTTTGAGTACACACAAGCATGGAAATCCATGAACAGTCGCCTGTTGGATTTCTATATTGTATTCAAAACCATGTCCTCTCTTTATCATCTTGGTTTGTGCCGGGATGGCATTAACAGAGCCCATCAGGAGGAAATCCAAGCTAAATTTTGTAGTAGACTATGTGAATGTCAGATCAACGTTTATCATTAGAATGAAAATCTATGGAATTGGTAACCTCCAATTATATATGATAGGTAAATGGTGTGTTGGTACTCCGGCCTGGGCCCAAACCGGTAATTCCAAATTATTTGTCTTCTATACTATAGTGAACATCAACATCTCTCGAGTTAACCTCTACCTGCCCTGCCACTAGACCTTGAAAACGTAATTTCTGATACACAATTACAAGCTGCTTTGAGATACCACATGGATTTCCAAAAAAAAAAAAAAAACCAAAAAGACGACCACCTTTACATGTGAAATTTCGAATCAAATGGGCGTGTGAAAACGAATCCAATTTTGACTCTAGGTGGGCCTTAAATCTGAGTTTCCGTATTTTAGACATTTGACAAGTTATCATATATTTAATAATAAATTTTGTAAAAGAAGATAAAACATCCGTTGTCGTCCAGCGGTTAGGATATCTGGCTTTCACCCAGGAGACCCGGGTTCGATTCCCGGCAACGGAATTTTTATTTTTAGAATAGAATAAATTTCCTCTCTCTATTTTTTTTTTCCTTATTATTTCCTTGCGAACACTAACGATTTAGCTGTGAAAATGATGAGGTTTATATATATATATATATATATGAATAAAAAGAAAAGGAGGTTATTATCATTATTTCCTTGGGCAATGATTCGTCTACTGTTCTTCACTTGATATCCATAATATTTTTTTCTGGCATTATTCAACTGG
>Ga0325414_1001695_pt1 | contig 21616 bp, 15 predicted proteins | sample PopdelMetagenome_8_FD_206183 | JGI IMG/M metagenome (GOLD analysis project Ga0325414, IMG submission 206183) | Populus deltoides microbial communities from Bellville, Georgia, United States - Leaf-PdKOR-R3 | ecosystem: Host-associated > Plants > Phyllosphere > Phylloplane/Leaf | place: USA... | reverse complement strand
GATTTTGATCAGACAAATAAAACAATGCAGCTTACCTTAGGTAGGGCGTATTTGGGGTGCTAATACCTTCCCTTTACGCAACCAGTCTCCGTACTCGATCTCTGAGACCAGTTAGGGTTCCTAGTGATCATAATACTAGGTGGCGACTCCTACACCATTTTTCACCGCTAAGAGACAACGAATTCCTTGTCTCCCCATATTTTCCAGATACACACATCCATGGAGTGTGGAGGGCGATCGCCGCGACGCCGCATTTGACGTGCGACAGAATGGCGACTCCACTGGGGACCTTGTGGACTAAGCTTTGTTTTTGTCTGATCATCGTTTTTATTGTTTGGTTTTGTGTTATTGTTAACTTTCATTCTCATTTGCTCATATGCTTTAATTTTGTACATATTTGTTCATGCATTGTATAAAATTATTTCATGCATCATTCACATTTGAGGGGAATTATACTGAGAAAAATTTAGGTTAAGTGGGGGACTAGCAGCTTACCTTACGACTTTTAGTCAAGGTTTAAGTTTGTGTAAACTCCAACTCTTCGCTGAGAGCTTAGACTGGTAATGATTGGTGCATATGCCATCTCATTACCTACTGAGCCCCTATATTGCCTTCACGAGGGTGATCACTGGGACAGCAAGAGACCCTTTTGAGACCAGGTAGAAAGCCACCCATCATGTAATGGCCCAAACCTGTCCTTAGAGTATGAACTCCCTAATATGCATGTACATACATTTGCAACGTACACATACATCCATTCATTGTAAATAACATACATACATGCATCAGGTTGAAATATAGGTCCCCTACGAGTCAACAACACCTGACTTTGAGCGAGAAACACGGAAGATGAAGAGCATGCTCACCGTGACGCCCATTTTCAAGAAGAATTGGGAGTCTCTGAAGACAAGTGTGACTTGCCTCTAGTTTACTCGAGCAAATACTGAAAAATGACTCTGGGAATGTTCTTTCCAATCGACCTATCATCTTTGTTCAAACTCCAACAACGTCTCAGCCCGAAGAAATTGGGGGCAAACACGATCAAGAGCCTCAACACAATCCGAAGGGGAATTGCACCACCGTTGCAGAATGGAGCCTGTTCTTGTTCTGCCAAAAAATAACTACCTCTGTTCGATCATGCCTGCAAAACTTCTTTTTTTGTTTCAACCTGTTCCAGTTTTTGTTGGTAATTTAGCTCAAAATTCCACAAGACTTTCCCTGTCAAATGAGCCTACGTTGTTAATAAGATCATGCCTTTATAACATGCCTTCATTTTTGTTGTTGTTTCATACAAATAACACATTGAGCATAACCTTCAAGCATGAAACCATTACGCTGAAAATCTTTGGGTGTGTTTCCCTTTTTCTTCCAAAGCTATGCATGATCATACATGTTCATAAGTATTTTCGAGAATTCAAAGTTTAGTACAAAAACAAAAATCATTTTGGTGTTTGTTCAAACAAACAAGTTCTAGAAATTCAAGTGATTTCTTAAGAAGGTAACCATACACCTAGAAAACCAAAATAATAATAAAAAAAAAACCAAAAAAACACCATGAAGTGACTCCAAAGTTGAGTTTTATTTGAATGAATAATGAGAAATCATTTTGCATACTCGCATGAAAGCAAGGCTTACCGATCCTAAATGCATGCATTTGAGATAAAGAAAGGCCATATTTGATAATCCTTTCACAAGGCTGAAATATATCCTTTGCAGTCCCCTTTTGAGCCTGGTAATTTTTTTGGAAATAACCTTGACTAGGATCACACCCCACACTGGGAGGCAAGTGTGAGAACATAGAAAAAACCTCAACGATTGAAAGTGCCCAAACAATACTGGGGGGCATAAAAGAAATTTCTCAATTATCAAAAGTGCCCGAACAAAGCTAGGGGGCATGAAGAAAAATCCAAAGGATCCAAAAATTTTGAGCAAAAAAAAAAAAAACCAATGCAATGATGCTCAAAATCAAATGAAGAAAACAAAAACAAAAACAAAGAGAAACAGCCCAAGCCCAACACTGGGGGGCACGATAGATAATTTTGGAAAAGACATTCAAATGACAAAAGGTCAAGAAGCAAGCACAAGTGATCCTTAGTCTTGAAATCCCTTAAACACCTTTTGAGCCTACAAATATCCTTTTCTTCGTAACCAAGAGCCCAAGCCTACATTACGTGCCTAATCAAGCCCTTTCTGATCAAAGGCAAGCAATCTGGATCGGTAAGTAGTGCTTTCTCATGCAAACCAAGTCATTATTCATGCAAATAAAATGAATGCTTTGAACGCTGGTTCGTTGAAACCCTCACATTAAATCTGAAATATTTTTTGACCAACCAGATGTCACTTCATATTTTTCACCAAAATCAAAACAAAAAGTTTTCATCACTTCTAAAAACCTCTCCATAGGAATCACTTGAATTTCTTCAGAATAAGTTTGCTTTGAATCGATGTCAAAATGATTTTTGTGTCTGGAATAACTTTGAAATTCTAAAATTTCTGCATGAAAACAACTCCTTGTCAAACCTTCCTTCACATAGCCTCATCCCCAAACCCGAATTGAATACTTGGGGGCATGATAAAGCTGGGGGGCAATCAAAAACTCTTGGTAGGGCTGGCTTCATGATTCCCTTTCTAAGAAAAATACCGGGCAAAATTGGCAACCCTTGAGATAAAGGGTGGAGGACAAAGAAGTATGATGATATCAAGCCCTTCCCAGAGGTCAAGATCACAAGAGATGACTCGAGTAAGCGAGAGCGAAAAAGCCATCGAAGTTCACTACCAACACTCCAACTTTTGAGAAAAGAAAGGCACCATGAAGAAATGGGGACCTATATTTCTCAGGTAAGTATACATGCATATCAATCATAATGCATTGCTTTCATCATTAACAGATTGGTGTTACACCACATTTCGAGTGCGCCTTTGAGCCTTCACATCTTCTCTTTTGAGTAGGCCTTTGTGCCCTCACTTCCTTTTGAGTGCGCCTTTGTGCCCTCACTCCCTTAGGTAGTGCGTTTTCTAAACATACCTCCTACCGAGTGCGCCTTTGAGCCACCATCTTTTGGGTAGTGCGTTTTATAACCCTACCTCATTTCAAGTGCGTCTTTGTGCCCTCACTTTCTTTTGAGTGCGCCTTTGAGCCCTCATTTCTTAGGTAGTGCGTTTTCTAACCCTACCACATTTCGAGTGCGCCTTTGAGCCCTCACTTCTCCGGGTAGTGCGTTTTCTAACCCTACCTCCTTCCGAGTGCGCTTTTGAGCCACCATCTCTTAGGTAGTGTGTTTTCTAACCCTACCTCCTTTCGAGTGCATCTTTGAGCCCTCACCAACTTTTTTCTGGGTAGGTCACCCATTACAATTCGACCAATTCTTCATTTTTTTTATCTGGGTAGGTCACCCATTACAATGAGGCCATTCTTCCACTTGGGTAGGTCACCCATTACAACTCGACCACTCTACCTTTTTCCCATTTTGGGTAGGTCACCAATTACAACTCGACCATTCTCCACATTTTTTTATTTGGGTAGGTCACCCATTACAACACGACCACTCTTCCTTTTTCCCATTTTGGGTAGGTCACCCATTACAATTCGATCACTTCTCCATGTTTTTATCTGGGTAGGTCACCCATTACAACACGACCATCCCTCCACTTGGGTAGGTCACCCATTACAACACGACCATCCCTCCACTTGGGTAGGTCACCCATTACAACACAACCACTCTTTCTTTTTCTATTTTTGGGTAGGTCACCCATTACAATTCGACCACTTCTCCATGTTTTTATCTGGGTAGGTCACCCATTACAATGAGACCATTCCTCCATCTGGGTAGGTCACCCATTACAACACGACCACTCCTTTTTTTTCCTATTTTGGGTAGGTCACCATTTACAACGCGACCAATTCTCCATGTTTTTTTATCTGGATAGGTCACCCATTACAATGAGACCATTCCTCCACTTGGGTAGGTCACCCATTACAACTCGACCACTCTACCTTTTTCCCATTTTGGGTAGGTCACCCATTACAACTCGATCATTCTCCATATTTTTACCTGAGTAGGTCACCCATTACAATGAGACCATTCCTCCACCTGGGTAGGTCACCTATTACAACACGACCACTCTTCCTTTTTTCCATTTTTGGGTAGGTCACCCATTACAATTCGACCATTCTCCATGTTTTTTTCTGGGTAGGTCACCCATTACAATGAGACCATTCATTCACCTGGGTAGGTCACCCATTACAATAAGACCACTCTGTCCTTTTCCACTTAGGTAGGTCGCCCGTGAAAATAGACCAGTGTGAGCGTGTGTGGGCAGGTCGCCCGTGAAAATAGACTAGTGTGAGCGTGTGTGGGCAGGAAGCCCGTGAAAATAGACCACTTTGAGTATGCTTGGGCAGGTCGCCCATGAAAATAGACTAGTGTGAGCATGTGTGGGCTAGTCGCCTTTGAAAATAGACTACTGTGAGCGTGTGTGGGCAGGTTGCCCAAGATAATCAGATCATTTTCTTTCCTTTGTTTTCTTTACAAGTTTACCACGCAAAGTCTTTGCTCTGTAAGCATTGTAAAGAGGGGGGCAACTGTCATAACCCATTTTTGGGTCACTCCTAAATTTTTTCCTTTTCTTCAAAAAAAAAAAACCTGCACGGTGCCGTTTTGAACGGCACTGTGCAGCTTCTTCTCCTTTGTAAATGCAGAGACAGGGGAGAAGAAGATTTTAAATCTTTTCCCGCTAACTTCTTCTCTACCTCCCCACTTGCCTAACTACTTACACAACCCATACCCTCATTAATGAAGAAACAGGAGACCCATACCCCCACCATGACGAAAAGAAGGCCATGCCCTGCAGCGGCTGCACAGGAGCCATCCCACGCCACCATGCCCTGCACTTGGACAGGATATGGTGCCTCTCCCCCGGCTGCCTATAAATACAGGGGAGAGCATAGAAACTAGGGGGGACGATTTTTTGAGAAAGAGAGGAACACCAGGGGGGAAAAATTTTGGAGGAGGGAAGGTTTTGAAAAGAGAAAAGAGGAGAACATTTGAAAACATAGAAGAGAGAAACTGAACAGAAATAAAAAAACAGAGAGAGATGGAGAACAGAGAGAGAGGAGTGAACGAACTGAAACAGGAAGAGGAAGATTTATTTGAGATACAGAGGAGAGAAAGCGAAAACAGACGTGGGGAGGAAAAAACAGAGACTGCGGTCTCTGCACAGAGGAGAAGAAGGACCGTTCCTCACCACCTGGGCACCACCGCTGTGCTTCCTCTCCACTGCCACAACAGCACCGTCATCCTGCCACCATCAACGCTGCCAACGCCAGCAGAACCAGAGAGGGAGAAGAGAAACAGGACAGAACAGAGAGGGAAGAAGAAAAAACAGAGACCGCGGGCTCTGCACAGAGGAGGAGAAGAAAAGACAGCCGCGCCACCGCCTGGAATCATCATCATTTCTCCTCCCAGCCGCTGCCCAGACCACCTTCCACTACCGCCAGACCATAAACGGGGAAGAACAGAACAAACGAGAGGGAGGGGCAGAGATAGCAGAAGGCAGCAAGAAGAAGAAAAAAAAAACTGTAACAGCAGCATTGCCGCCTGGAATAACGCCCGACTGCCACCGCAAGCCGCTGTCAGCTCAGCTACCAGAGCACTTCCATTTCAGGTAACACTCTTCTCTGTCTTCTCGTCTTCTTGGTTGGTCTCTTGCATGCAGAGCGTGTACTGTTCACGTTTCTGCAGCAAGAGAAATAATTAACCGGTTACTGTGCATGAGCACAGTAACCGGCTAATTATAATTACAGTATTTTGGTTATGGGCTGGAACATCAGCCAGCCCACGCGGCTTGGCTGAGTCCAGCCCACAGTATATGGGCCGGGTCAAGCCCAGCCCAGGATGGGTGGGCAAGGTCCGGCCCAGTTTTTTTGTTAAAAAAATACATTTTTGGAATTTTATAATTTTCCCGCATATTTTTATGTGATTTTGATTAATATCAAGCAGTATTTTTTATGTTGTTAAAAATACAAAATCCGATATTAAAATATCTGGTTTTCGTCAAAACTTCAAAAATACAAAAAAAAATCTGAAAAAAAAAATGTTTTATGCATACGGCCAAGTGTCTCAAAGCTAAAAAATCATATTGTGTTTTTTATACATCAAAAAACAATGTTTTAGCATGCATTTTGGCTTTAATAACCAGTTTATTAAAGTCAAGAGAACATTGGCCAAAATTTCAAAAACAACAAAAATTTTATTTTGTTTGTCTTTTAGTATCCGGGGTACGATATTACACGTAATACGTATTCCGGATATTAAATTTTTTTCCAATGTTAGAACGGTTAGGTTCTACCCCATTAAGATAAGAACCTCCTTATGGAGGAGGGCTTTTCTTGAATCTTAGATAGACATGACCAACAATTAGAAAACATGACCAAACCTAAGATTTTGATCAGACAAATAAAACAATGCAGCTTACCTTAGGTAGGGCGTATTTGGGGTGCTAATACCTTCCCTTTACGCAACCAGTCTCCGTACCCGATCTCTGAGACCAGTTAGGGTTCCTAGTGACCATAATATTAGGTGGCGACTCCATTCTATTTTTCCACCGATAAGAGACAAGAAGTCCTTGTCTCCCCATATTTGCCAGATATATATCCACACACGTGAGTGTGGAGGACGATCGCTGCGACGCCGCACACGTGCGACAAGGGCATTTGAGGGAATTCGCCTATATGATCCTATAAAGACTGCTGAGATGTGTTTGGTGCCTAACGTTGTCATTCCCAAAACGTTTAGAGTCTAAAATTCATCAAATATACGGGAATTCAATGCCCTATAACTCATCTCAAAGCATACCGTAATAAAATGGATGAGGTGGTTGATGATGAGAAACTGCCGATTCATTTCTTTCTAGACAGCTTGAGTGATGTTTCCCTTACTTGGTACATGCGGTTGGACGATATCAAGGTTAAAAAATGGAAGGATTTAGTTAATCCCTTCATGAGGCAATATAAGTTCAATATAGACGTGGGCCCGGATCGGTTAAGCTTGCAAGCTATGGAGAAGGACAACAAGGAGTCCATAAGGGAATACTCCCGAAGATGGAGTGAGGTAGCTGCACAAGTTAACCCTTCTATGTTGGTAAAAAAGATGATTAGTTTATTTTCCAACAGCTTTAAAGCTCCGTACTTTGAATACTTGGTTAGAAGCTCTGCACAACATTTCACTGACCTGGTTGTTATAGCTGAGAGGATTGAACAAGCCATTGGGTTAGGTAAGATTGCTAACCTGACTGAGAAGAACGGTTTCACTGAAGATGGTTGCCAAGACACTTATCGTTCCTATAGCTAATTGCTTCACACCAATTCCTAGAAATCAACTATCTTGAAGATAAAGCTATGGTGATATTATTGACTGTTGAAGAGATGCCCTTGTCAAGGAGAATGAATGATTCCAGAAATTCCAATCAATGATTGTTAAATGTTTAGCCCCTTTATATGTTATCATGCCAGTATTCATAGCCCAAGATGTTGTCATGAGTTCTTTGTTGTTGAACTTCTTTTACAAAGTTTCAATGAAAATAATGAGTTGTGTTTACGACCAAGCATTATTCATTTTTCTGAGAGAGTTTTCTTATAAAGACTCACAAACACATCTTTGAAGCCTTGCGCGATCTCATAGACGCAATTCATCTCTTTTACCAAAATCAGTTCCCTATTGGAGTTTTGAAAAAAAAAATTGATCTGGCATTTTGATTTCAAAAATAATTTGATGTTTATTCAAAAATGATATTTTTGACATTCTACTTGTAGAATAACAAGTGAATCAAGCAACTCTTTCATAGAGGTGACCAAACTCTAAAAAGAAAAAGGAAAAAAGAAATGAATAAATACCCTTACCCCATGACTCTTGAATAATGTGTTTTTAAATGTATGAATAATGGTATGTAGTGAACTTGTTGCTCATAACTCATGAAATGCATCTTTGCAAAGACTAAACCATCATACTAGATGAGGTCAAAGTTTATTGATCATAGCTGCTTGCACTTGAAATGAGAAAAGGCCATCTTTGTTATTCCTTTCACGTTCTAAAATAAGTACATCCCTTGCGATCCATTTTTTAGTCTGAATAATTTTTCTTTCATAAAAAAATCCCGACTAAGTTCACACCCTACACTGGGGGCAAGTGAAATTTCAATGATCAAGAAAGATGATAAAGCCGTGAGAAAGCCAAAAGGCAAAAGAGCCCAAGAAACTTAAATGCTAGGGGGCATGCCTGTTGCTACCCATTTTTTGACCCATATTTTGATAAATTTTCAAATAAAAAATAAAAAAAATAAAAAATAGATAATAATAATAATAATAAGGGTTTATATGTGGCGATAACATAGAGCATCAGGGTTAAGGAAGCAAATATGTCAAGGAGATAATTACTGAATCATATATAATTACTGTAATATAAAATACCATAGATATATGATTTGGTTCATGCTGGTTAGGGAAAATAATCACTGCAATAAAAAAAATACCATATATATAGGATTTGTTGGTGCTGGTTATAGAAGGCAATCTTTGCAATAATTATTACAATATTTCTTTAAATAGCACGTGTAGAGATTTTCTATATAAGTGAACCTCCAGCCATATGTATAAGGGGAGGAGAAAATTTTAAGGGGGCAATTTTGCACATTTAGAAAGCAACACAAACAAAACCCTAATCCTAAACCCATCTTTTTCAAGCAAACCGGCCGCCCTCCCCTCCTTAGAAAAAGAAAGAACACAAACCAGCCTGCCGCTCCCCTCTCACCAGCCACCATACCCCTCTCCTTACCAGCCACAGACGCCGTCCCTCCATGTTCTAAACAGGCCATCCTTATTTTCTCCTCCTCCAGCGGTATCTCCAAACACCAGCCCGAGCACCAGCTTCGTCCCTGCACCAAGTAAGCTCTCCTCGTCTCTATGCATGCATAAATTTAATTCACTGTTACTGTGCATGTGAATTTTAATTCACCAGTGACTGTTCATGCGAGTCTCCTGCTGGCAGAACCGGTTACTAGTTTGAGCCAGTAACCGAGTTGAACTTGGAAATAAAGTCGAGCCCATATGGCTAAGCTAGATTTTTTTTAAAAGGATAAAAAAAAGTTTATGTTTGACTTCGAGGGGCCATCCTTGATTTTTTGGACTGTTCAGTTTTCTTGCAAATTTTGAGAATATATACGCATGGTTTGTTGTCTTTAATTGCGATTAATTGTGATGTTTGTGTTTTTGACAAAAAAAATATAAAAATGTTTTTGTGTGTTGCATACAGCCAATACCCTAACATGTTTTGAACGTTCTTTTTAAAAAATATTGGAAGTTTTAAAAATGTGTTTTCGTATGGATTTCTTAAACACAACAAAAATTATTTTCTTGCATTTCTGGATTTTACAACATGTTTGTAAAACTCCAAAGGGTATTGGTCAATATTTCAAAAATACAAAAATCTTGTTTTTTGGGGGAATTCATCTATTATTCACCGTTAATGTTTGGATAAAGAAATCCCAAAGGGATGAATATCCAAAATATTAGTGGGAATAAATTGTTATTATTCACCGTTAATGTTTGGATAAAGAAATCCCAAAGGGATGAATATCCAAAATATTATTGGGAATAACTTGTTATTATTCGCTGTTAATATTTGAATAAAGAAACCCCAAGTGGTTAATATCCAAAATATTTTTCTAGGAATAATAAGTCATCACACATCCTTGAAAGAAGCCTCGATTATAATTGAAGACATTTTAATTTTTTTGATTCCACGGTTTACAAGCCGTAAAAGTATGAAACACTAAGATAAAAAGAGGCTTTTAAAGCGCTCTGAATTTTCTTAGATTTCTAAATTTTTGTCTCTCCTCCTTGCGATTTACGACTCGCAAAACTCTTGAAATACTAAGGGAAAAATGAGCTTTTAAAGCACATGGAATCTCCTTGGATTTCTATCTTAATAAGTTTAGTCTGAATCAAACACAGATTTCAAGAGATCTGTATTGGTTCCCCTTGACACTTTGTAGACATATCTAAAGGTATGATCTATATTGGCCAAGGATTCTTGCTTTCAGACTTTAAACCCAAATCCATTCATCATAGCAAACCTATCATAGAAAAACTATTTAAGAGAACACCAACACCATAGCAATTATAAGGCAAACCAAACACCAAGCAGCTTACCTTAGGTAGGTGTACTAGGGGTGCTAATACCTTCCCTTTACGCAACCAGTCCCTTGCCTTAGAATCTTTGAAAGACCAGTCAGGGTTCCTAGTGATCATAATACTAGGTGGCGACTCCCTTATTCACAATAAAACACAAAGACCCCGAAATCAATCGAGGATCGCCGCGACGCCGCGCTCCGCTCGCGAGGGTGCGACAATGCCCAAATCACAAGAAAACCTACCCAATGTCTCATATAAAGGAAATAGAACCTATGCTTAGGATGTATGCTCCATAATATCTTTTTGCATCCAAACAAGCCTAAGCTCAAAGCATCTTGAATCTCAAGAGCTTTATTCAAAAGCTAGCCAAGGGAGAGATGTTCCAGAATTGGGAGACCCAAGAAGCTCTATTGGTGTTCAAAATTTAATCAACAATGTTTTGTTTGCCTTTTTCACCTTTTTAAATCGAGGTTCCAAATGTCAATTGGATTTTATATTTATTTTTTTTTAGCCAAATTTTTTCCTTTAATGAGATCATGCATTTTCAAAAGTTTATCTTGGTGTTTTTACACATCGCTTTCCATTTTCAAAGTGGATCTTCCATAACAACACTCGCATTTTATACTAAGAAGGAATGGCCAAACTTAGAGGAAGAGGAAGAATGGGAGGAAAATAACATTAGGGAATTCACAAAATTTATAGAACAACATGAACAAGCTTAGAAACCCGCTAAAGAGGAATTTGAAACCATAGATGTGGGCAATGAAAAAATCAAGAGAGAGTTGAAGATAGGGACTTTGATCACCCTTAAAGAAAGAGAAGAGTTGATTGCACTACTCCAAGATTATGTAGATTTTTTTTCCTGGTCCTACAAGGATATGCCTGGTTTGTATAGGATACCACTAGTAGAAGGATACAAATCGGTTAAGCAAAGGTTGAGAAGGACCAATCTGAATGTCTTGATCAAGGTAAAGACATAAATTGAAAAGCAGTGGAATGCTGGTTTTCTAGAAATAGTCAAGTATCTGCAATGTGTCTCCAACATAGTGGTAGTACTCGAAGAGGAATATAAAATTAGAGTTTGTGTGGACTTTAGGGACTTAAACCGGACTAGCCCTAAAGACAATTTTCCTCTATCACACCTAGATATGCTGGTTGACAATGCAACATGTAACTCCATATATTCCTTTATGGATGGATTTTCTGGCTACAATAAGATAAAAATGGCATAAGAGGATAAGGAGCAGAAACCTTTGTAACACCACGGGGAACCTTTTTCTACAAAGTCATGCCATTTGGGTTAAAGAACGTAGGGGCCACCTACCAAAGGGCCATGTTGACTCCATTTCACGACATGATGCATAAAGAGATGACATGATTGTTAAATCTAGAGAGGGAGAGAATCATGTCCAAATATTGAAGAAATTGTTTGAAAGACTAAGGAAATATAATTTGAGGCTTAACCCAACGAGGTGTTCATTCGAGGTGAAATCTGGGAAGTTGTTAGAATTTGTGGTGAGTGACAAAGGGATAAAAGTGGATCCCAACAAAGTAAAGGCTATTCAATCTATGCCACCTCCCAAGACTGAGAAGGATGTAATAAGGTTCTTAGAAAGATTGAATTACATTGCCCGGTTTATTTCCCAATTAACCACGACTTGTGACCTAATCTTTGATTGTTAAGGAAGAAGAATCTTGGAATTTGGAATAAGAGTGTGAAGAAGCTTTCGAGAAAATCTATAAGTACCTACTGAATCCACCCCTATCTATCAAGCCGAATTGCAAAATGACAAGTTCTACTGACTAAGTACAACATAGTATATATGACAAGGAAAGCCATGAAAGGAAATGTCATCGCCGATCACCTAGCTGATCATGCTATGGAAGATTATGAGCTGTTAAACTTTGATTTTCCTGATGAAGATGTGTTTTCAGTCGAGGAAGGGAAATCAGATTGGTGGATTATGTACTTTGATGGTGTTATGGTAACGAAGTGGGGGCAATGCTAATCTCTCCTGATAAGAAACATTATTCGGTTTTAGTTAAGTTGCAGTTTGGGTGCAATAACAACATAGGAGTATGAAGCTTGCATTCTCGTTTTAGGGGTAGCATTGGAGCTGAATATTAGAAAGATAGATATGTATGGAGACTCGATTTTGATTATTTGCCAAGTGAAAGGAAAATGGCAAACCAAGGATGAGAAGTTGAGACCTTACCAAGAATACATGTCTAAATTGGCTAGAGAATTTGAGGAAATAAAGTTCACTCATCTGGGAAGGGAAGGAAACCAATTTGTAGATGCTTTGGCCACACTAGCATCTATGGCCAAGATAGACTTTGGGCACAAGGTACAACCGGTACACATCAATATCAGAAATAACCCAGCTCATTGCTGCTCAGTCGAAAGAGAAGTGGATGGAAACCCTTGGTACTATGATATCAAGAATTTCATCCAAAACCAGGCATATCCCATAGGGGCATCCAAAATCAACAAGAAGACCTTGAGGAGGTTGGCAATGGATTTTTATCTTGATGGGGAGATTTTGTATAAGAAATCATCCGACGGGACTTTGTTGAGATGTTTGGATGACGTGGAGGCAAAAAGTGGTGAAGAAATTTATGAAAAGAGATTTGATCTGTCGATATGGTCCACTAGAAAAGATTATATCTAATAATGGCCAGAACTTCAATAGCAAGATGATAATAGAACTCTGCGCTAAATGGAAAATCAAGCATTCTAATTCCTCACCATATAGGGCAAAGATGAATGGTGCGGTAGAAGCTACTAACGAAAATGTCAAGAAGATTATTTAGAAAATGATAGTCATGTACAAGTATTGGCATGAGATGTTGTCATTGGCCTTTCACGCGTACCACATTGCAGTCTGAACCTCAATAGGAGCCACCCCGTATACGTTGGTATATAAAATGGAGGCGGTGATGCCTTTAGAAGTGGAAAATCCCTCATTAAGAGTATTGGTAGACTCTGAGTTTAGAAGAGGTGGAATGGGTAAGAGTTAGATATGAATAATTGAATCTGATCAGTGAAAAGAGGATAGTTGCAATCTGTCATCATCAAAGATGGCCAAATCATATGATAAGAAGGTTCGACCTCGAGGATTCCACGAAGGAGATTTTGTACTGAATATAGCCTTTACCAGAAGATGATCAAAGTAAATGGGTGCCAAACAATGAGGGCCCTTACGTGGTAAAGAAAGCATTCTCGGGAAGAACTTTATTTTTATCTAGAATGGATTGAGAAGATCTAGTTAGACCTGTGAATGCTGACTCTATAAAGAAATACTATGCTTCCAGATCCATAAAATAAAGTTCGGTCGTGACTTCTCTATATAAAGAACCTTTTCTTCATAAAGCGCATGATCTCATAGCATTCAAAATCTTTTACTTAAAAGAATCGTTTTTACACATAACTAAGAAGATGACTCCATCAATTCTCAAATTTAAGGGATCCAAACCAAATTTAAACCTGATAGGTATTGCACACCACACTAGGGGGCAAAAAGTGCACCAAGGGGTCTATAGTGAACCAAAGCCCAAAGGGATATCATTATAGAAATTCTGAAACACCTTTTATGACAGTTGCTTAAAAAAAACAAAAAAAAACAAAATATAATGATTGCATTGAAAATTTTAGTTTTCATGAACAAAACCAAATTTTTTTTAGTTTTCCTTTTAAAAATAATTTTTCAAAAAATGGAAAAGGCAATTAAAACATCAACAAAAGTATAATACAAAGCAACATTTAATGGAGCAAGGAAGGGCCCATAAGGAACTGGAGATCTCTTCATCAAGCATGAAAAGGATAAGAAATATAGCGCGTGGAGCATATTTTAGTTCAAGAGGATAGGTCGAACAAACAAATGGAAACATGAGCTCAATAAGTCTACAACAGAAAGGGGGACCTATGTTTCCAAAATAGGTGACAAAAAAACATGCATGCTATATTGTCATAACACTAACCTGACAGGAGAAGGTGTGATGAAAGCCAAAATTGTTCCAAGTTTTTGGGTAAACCACTGAGGAACAAAATCTTAGGTCAACGGAACTACGAAAAAGGATAGGAATTGTGAACCAGCATTGCTTCATTTCCTCGAGGTACGATGTTTTCTTTTGAAGTTTGAGATGGGCAAGTCACGCAATATTGAGATCGTTTCTTAGAAAAGCGTGGAGTTTTCTAAGAATTTTAAGAGGGGCCGGTCACCTGATTTTGAGACCATTTTTTAGAAAAGCGTGGAGTTTTCTAAGAATTTTAGGAGGGGCCTGTCACTCGATATTGAGACCATTTCTTAGAAAAGCATGGAGTTTTTTTAAGAATTTTAAGACGGGCCGGTCACTCGATATTGAGACCATTTTTTAGAAAAGTGTGGAGTTTTCTAAATTTTTTTTTTGAGGTGGGCAGGTCACCGGATATCGAAACCATCCCTTGGAAAAGCGTGGAGTTTTCTAAGAATTTTAGGAGGGGCATGTCACCCGATATTGAGACCATTTCTTAGGAAAGCATGGAGTTTTCTAAGAATTTTAAGAGGGGTCAGTCACCCGATATTGAAACCATCCCTTAGAAAAGCGTCGAATTTTCTAAGAATTTTAAGAGGAGTCGGTCACCCGATATTAAGACTGTTTCCTAGAAAAAAAAAGCGTGGAGTTTTTCTATATATATATAAAATTTACAATAGGCAAGTCTTCAGATATTGAGACCCCTTTTTAAAATTCTTTTCTCTTACATCGGGGTAGGTCACCCATCATAATAAGACCATCAGTTTCCACCTGGGTAGGTAACCCATTAGAATGAGATCATTCTCCATTTTTTTTTTACTTGGGTAGGTCACCCATTATAATGAGGCCATTCTTCCCCCTAGGTAGGTCACCTATAAGAATGAGACCACTCTTCCCCCTTTCCACTTGGGTAGGTCACTCATCACAATGAGACCATTTATATGGGTAGGTCACCCATTAGAATGAGACCATTCTCTAAATTTTTTTTTTACCTGGGTAGGTCACCCATTATAATGAGGTCATTCTTCCCCCTGGGTAGGTCACCAATAAGAACGAGACCACTCTTCCCCTTTTCCACTTGGGTAGGTCACCCATCACAATGAGACCATCATTTTTTTCTGGGTAGGTCACCTATTAGAATGAGACCATTCTCCATCTTTTTTTACCTGGTAGGTCACCCATTATAATGAGGCCATTCTTCCCCTTGGGTAGGTCACCCATAAGAATGAGACCACTATTCCCCCTTTCCACTTGGGTAGGTCACCCATCACAATGAGATCATCATTTTTTTTTGGTAGGTCACCCATTAGAATGAGACCATTCTCCATCTTTTTTTACTTGGGTAGGTCACCCATTATAATGAGGCCATTCTTCCACTAGGTAGGTCACCCATAAGAATGAGACCACTCTTCCCTTCTCTCCACTTGGGTAGGTCACCCATCATAATGAGACCATCTTGCATTTAGGTAGGTCACCCGTCAGAATGAGACCATCTTGCATTTGGGTAGGTCACCCGTCATAATGAGACCATACACACATTTTTGTGTTGGTTTTGGTTAAGGGAGATCGCTAGATGAGATCTCAAGTTAACCCAACCACACACAGAGTTTAGCTCTGGTTAAAGGGAATCGCCAGATGGGATTTCAGGTTAACCGAGCTATACACCAACTTTGCTTCGGATTAAAGGAGATCGCCAAATGGGATCTCAGGTTAACCCAACCACACACAGAGTTTAGCTTTGGTTAAAGGGAATCGCCAGATGGGATTTCAGGTTGACCGAGCTACTTTGCTTCGGATTAAAGAAGATCGCCAGATGGGATCTCAGGTTAACCCAACCACACACATAGTTTAGCTTTGGTTAAAGGGAATCGCCAGATGGGATTTCAGGTTGACCGAGTTACACACCGACTTTGCTTCGGGTTAAAGGAGATCGCCAGATGGGATCTCAGGTTAACCCAACCACACACAGAGTTTAGCTTTGGTTAAAGGGAATCACCAGATGGGATTTTAGGTTGACCGAGCTACACACCGACTTTGCTTCAGATTAAAGGAGATCGCCAGATGGGATCTCAGGTTAACCCAACCACACATATAGTTTAGCTTTGGTTAAAGGGAATCGCGAGATGGGATTTCAAGTTGACCGAGTTACACACCGACTTTGCTTCGGGTTAAAAAAGATCGCCAGATGGGATCTTAGGTTAACCCAATCAAAAGGGCAGGTAGCCCGTGGAAATAGACCAGCGTGAGTATGTGGGCAGGTTGCCCCCAAAAATAGACCAGGTTTGAGTGTGTGTGGGCAGGTCGCCCGTGAAATAGACCAATTTTCTTTTTTTAAAAAAAAAGAGAGGGGGGGCACATCACCCATGGATGAGTGGATCACTCAGCTAGCAAGGAATACTTTTTTTTTTCTTTCTTTCTTTACAAGCTTACTATGCAAAACATTGAGGAGTTTTGCTTCGTAAGCATTGTAAAGAGGGGGTATTTGTTGCTACCTATTTTTTGACCCATATTTTGATCAATTTTCAAATAAAAAATAAAAAAAATAAAAAATAGATAATAATAATAATAATAAGGGTTTACATGTGGCGATAACATAGAGCATCAGGGTTAAGGAAGCAAATATGTCAAGGAGATAATTACTGAATCATATATAATTACTATAATATAAAATACCATAGATATATGATTTGGTTCGTGCTGGTTAGGGAAAATAATCACTGCAATAAAAAAAATACCATATATATAGGATTTGTTGGTGCTGGTTATAGAAGGCAATCTTTGCAATAATTATTACAATATTTCTTTAAATAGCACATGTAGAGATTTTCTATATAAGTGAACCTCCAGCCATATGTATAAGGGGAGGAGAAAATTTTAAGGGGGCAATTTTGCACATTTAGAAAGCAACACAAACAAAACCCTAATCCTAAACCCATCTTTTTCAAGCAAACCGGCCGCCCTCCCCTCCTTAGAAAAAGAAAGAACACAAACCAGCCTGCCGCTCCCCTCTCACCAGCCACCATACCCCTCTCCTTACCAGCCACAGACGCCGTCCCTCCATGTTCTAAACAGGCCATCCTTATTTTCTCCTCCTCCAGCGGTATCTCCAAACACCAGCCCGAGCACCAGCTTCGTCCCTGCACCAAGTAAGCTCTCCTCGTCTCTATGCATGCATAAATTTAATTCACTGTTACTGTGCATGTGAATTTTAATTCACCAGTGACTGTTCATGCGAGTCTCCTGCTGGCAGAACCGGTTACTAGTTTGAGCCAGTAACCGAGTTGAACTTGGAAATAAAGTCGAGCCCATATGGCTAAGCTAGATTTTTTTTAAAAGGATAAAAAAAAGTTTATGTTTGACTTCGAGGGGCCATCCTTGATTTTTTGGACTGTTCAGTTTTCTTGCAAATTTTGAGAATATATACGCATGGTTTGTTGTCTTTAATTGCGATTAATTGTGATGTTTGTGTTTTTGACAAAAAAAATATAAAAATGTTTTTGTGTGTTGCATACAGCCAATACCCTAACATGTTTTGAACGTTCTTTTTAAAAAATATTGGAAGTTTTAAAAATGTGTTTTCGTATGGATTTCTTAAACACAACAAAAATTATTTTCTTGCATTTCTGGATTTTACAACATGTTTGTAAAACTCCAAAGGGTATTGGTCAATATTTCAAAAATACAAAAATCTTGTTTTTTGGGGGAATTCATCTATTATTCACCGTTAATGTTTGGATAAAGAAATCCCAAAGGGATGAATATCCAAAATATTAGTGGGAATAAATTGTTATTATTCACCGTTAATGTTTGGATAAAGAAATCCCAAAGGGATGAATATCCAAAATATTATTGGGAATAACTTGTTATTATTCGCTGTTAATGTTTGGATAAAGAAACCCCAAGTGGTTAATATCCAAAATATTTTTCTAGGAATAATAAGTCACCACACATCCTTGAAAGAAGTCTCGATTATAATTGAGGACATTTCAATTTTTTTGATTCCACGGTTTACGAGCCGTAAAAGTATGAAACACTAAGGCAAAAAAAGGCTTTTAAAGCGCTCTGAATTTCCTTAGATTTCTAAATTTTTGTCTCTCCTCCTTGCGATTTATGAGTCGCAAAACTCTTAAAATACTAAGGGAAAAATGAGCTTTTAAAGCATATGGAATCTCCTTGGATTTCTATCTTAATAAGTTTAGTCTGAATCAAACACAGATTTCAAGAGATCTGTATTGGTTCCCCTTGACACTTTGTAGACATATCTAAATGTATGATCTATATTGGCCAAGGATTCTTGCTTTCAGACTTTGAAACCAAATCCATTCATCATAGCAAACCTATCATAGGAAAACTATTTAATAGAACAGCAACACCATAGCAATTATAAGGCAAACCAAACACCAAACAGCTTACCTTAGGTAGGGCGTACTAGAAGTGCTAATACCTTCCCTTTACGCAACCAGTCCATTGCCTTAGAATCTTTGGAAGACTAGTCAGGGTTCCTAGTGATCATAATACTAGGTGGCGACTCCCTTATTCATAATAAAACACAAAGACCCCGAAATCAATCGAGGATCGCCGCGACGCCGCGCTCCGCTCGCGAGGGTGCGACAATGCTCAAATCACAAGAAAAAAGTGATAACCAAGATAAAGTGAGCATGCTCTAGCAAAGCAATGAAAAAGAAAAAAAAAGGAGGGGGGGCAAATCAAATAAAAGCGGCAAAAGAAAATATGAATGACGTTAAGAGTCAAACTGTTGATAGTGATCTTCAGTCTTTGAAACCCTGAAACACTCTTTGAGCCTTATGAATCCTTTTCTTTCATAGCCAAAAACCACAGCTACATTATGTGCCTGTACAAGTCCTTTCTAATCAAGCAAGCAAGCAACCTAGAACAATAAACAATGCTCTCAAAATGCAAAGAATATTTTTTTTTCATAAGATTCATGACATCAAGAACAAACTACTCATTATTATTCATGCTAATAAAAATGAGTGTTCAAAAAGAGACTAGTTTTTCTCATACAAAACCTCGAGCTTTTCCTCGAGCCCTTCACTTTGAAACAAAAGGTCATCTCATGATGTATTTTCACCGAAGACCTCATTCCAAACACAAGAACAAATAATCTCTTTTCCAAGAAAGAAAATAACCAAGGAGTTGCAAGATTTTAAAAGCAAATTGTTTTAGACTCACATCGAAATAATTTTTGTTTTCAAAAATGCAAGATCAGGATTTCAAGATTCATTCTAGACCCATACTTCTTCACCAAACTAAAAAAGGATAGAAATGAGAAAATGGCCTCTTAAAACTATTATTTGTCTAAAGTCGCTAACAAAGAACACTTGGAGGCAATGACCAATACAAGGAGACATTGTGTTCAGAAGGAAAATTCTAGAAAAAGAGATGGTAATTTCCTTCAACAAGACAAGGGGGCATTTTGGTTTATGAAAGACAGCTTGATCCTTTCAGCAAGTGACACCAAATGTTTTTTAGCAATGAGACGAGGAGTACTGAATGATCCTCTCAAATTACTTGATGAGATAGAAAATCTTTAACAAGCAAGTGGGTCACGATGGGCACCACAAAGGCTGAGTTGTGCAAACAAATCTGGAAATAGACTTACATAGGCTAACTCGAGTGGGCTGGAGAGCAAAACAACAAAGACGACCCAAATCAGAGGTAGCAAGTCTTCATCAACCAAACAACAAGAAGACTAAGAAGACATGGGGGGCCTATATTTCAAATCAGGTAAAGATGCATGCATATCATCTAAACTTTGAGACATTGGACAATGACTTTTGCAAATTTCATTAGAGAAAAATTCTAAACGGAATCTATCAAGTGGAAGGCCAACTTGAAATGGCAAACATTGAAATTGCTTTTGAAAAAATTTCACTTTTGAGAATTTTTCAACCTGGGCAGGCTGCCCATGAGAATTAGGCTGCCTAAAAAAAAAATCCTCGTATTTTTCTACTATTTTTCCACTGGGCAGGTAACCCATTATAATGTGACCATCTGGGCTGGTAACCCATTACAATGTACCATCCTGAAAAATCCTCGTATTTTTCTACTAGGCAAGTAACCCATTACAATGTGACCAACTGCGCTGGTAACCCATTACAATGTACCATCTTGAAAAATCCTCGTATTTTTCCATTGGGCAGGTAACCCATTACAATGTGACCATCTGGGCAGGTAACCCATTACAATGTGACCATCTTGAAAAATCCTTGTATTTTTCAATCATCGGGTAGGTCGCCTGGAACAATTAGACCACTCTCGAAACCCTTTTCGCATTTTATTTTTTATCGGGCAGGTCGCCTGGAACAATTAGACCATTTAAAAAAAAATAAAAAAAAGCAAAAAAGCAAAAAAAAAAAATTCAAAACCAATCAATCAAAAAAAAAAAGAAAAGAAAAAAAAGAAAAGGAGGAAAAGAGGAAGGGTTTTCACAATTATTCTTTTCTACAAAACTTACTATACAAAGTCAAAAGAAAATAAATTTTCTAATGCATTTGCACGGTAAGCATTGTAAAGAGGGGGTAAATGTTGTAACCTAATTTTGACCCACTTATTTTTAAATTAATTTTAAGGAGGGTAAATCTTGAAAATTAAAAGACCAGAGGTTTGAATGCAAAGATTTAGAAACTTCAAGGACTAAATTGAAAATAACCATTCTCAGCCCCAAAATAGCACCGTTTCAATCAGGTGCTGTCCGTCATCTTCATCTCTAAAGCACCGAACGCCCGCCTGCAAAGAAGGAAACGAAAGTGTGAAACACCAGCATCCTAGTCCTTTCAAAACACAGAAAAGCAATATTTATCTTCATGATAATCACAACCCGACGAGATAAGGATTACACTTCGCGTCCGAGTCCTAATAGAAACCGTCTCCTTTAGCCGTGCTTATCAAGAGGAGAGACGTGAGGCTGAGGGAGAGGAGGATTGGTCCCTATAAATACCCAACAATTGACAGTCCCCGAGGAGGAGAAAGAAAGGACCTAAAAACAGAGCAAAGACCGAGTAAAAAAAAACCAGAGTAAAACAGAGCATACAAAATTTACATAGAGAGAGGAATCGGCTCTGTCGTTGCCTTCATCCCTGCAGAAAACGACCCAAAAATCAATACCCACAGAAGCCAGCATCTTCGTTCTCGTTTCCGGGAAAACAAAAGGAAAGGATGAAAGTCACCAACAGCCATTCCAGCCCGAGCTTCACCATCGTCTCCAACGCCTCTAACAGAACAGCTACGCTGTTTCCTCTTCTTCTGTTATCACAATTAAGAGGCCTTTTGATTAGTACTTAAAAGTGCATTTTTATCAAGGTTTTATATCATCATTTTGCACTTGAAGTATCAATAACTCCTTAACTAAAGCATGTTTTATAATAACGTATCTAATAATATAAGATACCTTTA
>Ga0325414_1001694_pt1 | contig 21618 bp, 14 predicted proteins | sample PopdelMetagenome_8_FD_206183 | JGI IMG/M metagenome (GOLD analysis project Ga0325414, IMG submission 206183) | Populus deltoides microbial communities from Bellville, Georgia, United States - Leaf-PdKOR-R3 | ecosystem: Host-associated > Plants > Phyllosphere > Phylloplane/Leaf | place: USA... | reverse complement strand
ACTTGATGATAAACTTATAATGTCAAATATATTCTTTCTTTGCGCTTAAAAATAAAAAGGTTGTTATATTTTGGGGGATATATTGTGTGTTAACAGGCAATTTGCTATGTTGTGGGATTTCTAAATTGAAATGAGAGAATCTCATTATTTCAAGATAAACCAAGAAATTACTTGGCAAAAATCTCAAGATTTCGGTTTAAAAATATAAGTTTTTTTTTTTTTTACTAAAAGAGATTCTTGCTGAAAAGAGAAAAGAAGAAGAAAGAGAAGATCCATATGTTGTTGGATTATTTTATATTTAATATATATAAAGATAATTTGATAATTTTGTTAAATTATTTTTTGTATTGACTTCGGATAAAAATAATAATTTTCAAACAATAAATGAACCAAACAATTTTTTTATGTAATTCTTATCGTTTTCTTTTGTTATCCGGAAACGTGGAAATTGTGTCGTCTTCCTTCCTTAAGACTAGATGGCCGCTGAGATTTACAACCAATTACAATATGTAACACCAGATATTTTCCTTACCTTTAAGAAAGCAGATATTTTCCTTATTATCACCAACAGACAGCAGAAGCAGCGTTCTTCTTCCACAGCTCTTCCTCTTCCAGGTTAAATCTTTTGTAGAAAATGAGAGCTTCCAGTACTTCATTTCACTTCTTAGAATCCACTTCTCTCTCTAGAGGACCTGTCGACATTTCCCGGTACTTCTTCTTCTTCTTCTTCTTCTACTATTAAAGAAAAGTATACATGTCTCTCCTAATCAAATTTTCCAGTATTTCACTAATGTGTAGTTAGTTTTCATTTTAAGCAAGACATGATGGCAACATTTATCTTTTGTAATATGTTTAGCACTTTTCACTTGCCATCAAGGTAACATTGAGTTATAATAATATCTTATCTAGAGTTGTTTCATCCTCTGAATTTTGGTTTCTAAATTTTTTTTGAGGTTTCAGTTTCTTCTCAGATACCGTCTTTTCGTCGGAGGGTTAATTAGGGGATCGGTGGGTAAATGCATTTAATTATTTTTTTAAAAAAAATAAAAAAATGCATTTACCCTTCTATACTTGTGGGTTAGTATTATATTGTATTTACTCGGTTTTACATTGCCACAGGTCTCAACTTTCTATTCCTAGGAAGCTCTTTTTTTGCCGAGCAAAATTTGGTAAGGAATTCCATCTTAGAATTTCTTTTTCTTTTCTTTTTATCAAGCATTGCTTTGTGTTCGTGTTTCCATTTTAAATCGAGTTGAAGCCAATACTGCGCACAATTTGCTAGTTTCCTATTGTCTTTGGTTGCACTGACCAGTTTTTTTTTTTTTTTTTCTGTAGAGAAATTGAGCATTTTGTTTAGGATCCATGTGGACAAAACTTGACATATTATTTTTGGCATGAATGCGAATTTTGTTGTATTTGTTTGCTCTGACAATTAAAAAAAATGCCTGCAGCTAAAAGAATTAAAGTTTATTAATAAATTTTAAATAGTGTAAGGGGATGACTAAAAGGGTAGAAATTTCTCGAAGTTGGTGAAAAATACAGTCTGGGAATGCATGAAACTTAATTAGCAGTAATATAATCAATGATGAACAATCACGAGAAGCCTTATTAACAATTTGTGGAGAGCAAATGAGCTTATAATAGATGACTTGTAAGTAAACCTTGAAGGCTGCACATTTTTTTTGCTCTCGATTTCTTCTGGAAAGGTTTCATTCTGGACTATATAACGATCTACAGGGAAGTTCCTGGCGGTTCTTCAATTTATGACTTTATGTTGTGTTATTGTTATTGCCATTTACTTCTTTTAGTAGTGTTTTGTACTGGTTCTATTCCAGGAGTGAGTTATAAAGCTATTATAATAAATGCTGATTCTGGGATAGATGGATCCTTCAGCTCGAGAGTGAGAGTGGTGCCAGCAACTCTGGTGGCAGCAGAAAAAGAAGAAGCGAAGGCTGTCCTAAACTTGTTCTTGAAGAAACAAGGTTTGAGCAATGCAGTTGCAGCAAGAACTATCAACAAGTCGGACATTTTCATTGACCACCTTGTCTCAAGGCTTCATTCAGTTCATAAATCTCGGTATCTAGTAGGTTCGGTTGCATCTGTTTGACCACAAATGTCTTCCATGATTTTTCTTTTTTTCCCAAACAGATTCTTAATTGGTCGTTACTAATGAATTTGACTGAACATTGCAGGGCGAGAGCTAACAACTCTTGAGATCAGGGATGCTCTTATACCATACCTTGAATCTCTCCGTGAAGAGCATGGAAGCATCTTGATAGATTTATTGGAAAACTTTCCAAACCCACCTGGTAAAGAAAAACCAATCGGACATGTTTCTCCATCCTATTTGACCCCCGAGTCCAAGAAGCAAAGGGCCGTGTCTAGAGTCAGTGAGACAGGCCCTGCTGGGCAGCTTCCTCCTCACATTCTATATCTCATAGATCTTGGCATGGATCTTGAGCAGATCAAAGGAATTACACGCAAATTTCCTGCTTTTGCCTACTACAGCTTGGAAAGGAAAATCAAACCGGTGGTTGAATTCCTTCTTGATCTTGGAATACCTAAATCAGACCTTCCTACTGTTCTAACCAAAAGGCCTCAATTGTGTGGAATTAGTCTCTCTGAAAATCTTATACCTACTATGACATTCTTAGAAAATTTGGGTGTAGACAAGAGACAATGGGCAAAAGTCATTTATCGATTTCCAGCACTTCTTACATACAGCAGGCAGAAGGTTGAGGTGACTGTAGATTTTCTCTCTGAGATGGGTCTCTCAGCGGAGAGCATTGGTAAGATTCTAACACGATATCCAAATATTGTAAGTTACAATGTGGATGACAAGCTGCGACCCACTGCTGAGTACTTTCGTTCCTTAGGAGTTGATATTGCTATACTTCTTCATCGATGCCCGCAGACATTTGGTCTTAGTATCGAGGCCAATTTGAAACCTGTGACAGAATTCTTTCTGGAAAGGGGATACAGTATAGAGGATATTGGAACTATGATATCACGATATGGAGCTCTATATACTTTCAGCCTGGCAGAGAATGTGATACCTAAGTGGGAGTTCTTTTTGACCATGGATTATCCAAAACAAGAGCTTGTTAAATTCCCACAGTATTTTGGCTACAGTTTGGAAGCAAGGATAAAACCAAGGTATGCACTAGTGAAGGAAGCTGGAGTGAAACTTCTGCTGAATCAAGTGTTATCCCTGTCATATCACAACTTCGATAAGGCTTTGAAAACAAAAATAAAGAAAATGCATTCGTACAGGGCCTCAAGTGACACAAATAGCTGTCAGGATCTTCAACCAGGAATTGAATGATGAGAGATCTGTGTGGACAGGATGCCATTTTCAAAGAATATCATTGTAGTGCCCTGAATAGGCCCTACACATGGCAGCCTTTTTGATGGACATGCTAAAGCTTCGTTCATGTGCAAAGATTGGCATGCCTAACACAATCCTGGCCAATTAAAGTACATTGACAAATTTTGATCAGCTTGCTTTGCAGAACTTGGAGAGGACTTTCTGGGGTTAAACTATGGTCACCACTAGATATATCATGTTGATTGACATGTGGAAAGGAAGAAACATCTACCATTCCTGCCAGTCCCTTTTTATCCAAAGGTATGGTCGATTATAAGCCCTGCATTGGATTCTGATTCTCCATAAGATGAGATTATTTGATGCACTTTCATTTCATGCAGTTCACAGTTCCACTTTGTTGTTGAATTAGAAAAATTGACTTTATTTTTTAACAGCAGCCTAGTAGAATAATATATTTGTTTTGGGGGACCAACAGTGGAAATGACAATGTTATCAAATGTATTTTGTATTTCTTGAACCTGTCTTGTTGGTTCCTTAATTTACGAGTTAACTGTAGGGGAAAAAAAAGAAGGAAAATCTCGTTTGCGAATTCTGCGAAACTCTTTGGAGAATGTTGTCCCTTGGATAATTTAGCAAATCCTGTGATGATATGTGATAGATGTGACCCCATAGATTGTGGATATTGATTATATTCCGCCAGATGTTGATTTGCTGCGGTTGCTTCTATTTCTTTCTCCGCTCGTTTAAATTTCACGGAAAAAATTAAAATTAAAGTGAGAAAAATATATTTAATTTATAAACATGTAATATAAAAATATATTAACTTGTAATTATAATAAAAATACTAAAATGTTTACTAAACAAATATATAAATTTGCATTGCATAACTGATTGAATCATAATTATAATATGCATGCTAATATATAAAATTAAACAAAACAAAACAAAAGGATATTTGTTAAAGTATTTTAAAATTCATTGAGCTTTGTTGTTGTCCATGATTAATTATGTCTTTAAAGGGTTTTTTTTTTTTGTTTCATTTGATGTAAAAGAGTGTTTTTTCATTAATTCTTCTAAATTCTAATAACATTACCTTATTTAGGTACATTTCTAAATAAAATTCAACGAACCAAAAAAGTAATACTCACTTATTCATCTACAATGATATAAGAAGGAAGTTTAGAGAGGAAACAAATTTCAAAACCAAAAGAGTAATGCTGGAAAATTAGGTGAAGAAAATTGACAAATTATGTCAAAAAAAATGCAGAATTATCCAACCTGAAATACTCTTTTTAACCTTTTTTATAGAGAATTTTAGGAATCAAAAGTTGATGGATTTTTTCCACTAGCAACTTTGATTACCTATCATGAAACTAGAATTAAACCTAAATATTTTTTTATTTAAGTCAGATCATTTTTTAGCTGAAAAATTTGTTGAGGTATTATTGAAAGAGTCCTAGAAAAAACGATCAGATTCTAACATTCATCGTCTAGAAGAAATACTTCTAACATTCATCATATAGAAGAGAATACTTCTTCATGGACAAACATATTGATTTGATAGATTACTACATTAAGAGTGTCTTTTGGCTTTAAACTTTTCTTAATAAAATATTATCAAATTTACTTGGCTAATTAGCGAACATGATGTCTCGAAGTATTTAACCTTTTATGTAAATCAAGACAATAATATTCATATAGTTCTTTACCTAGAGATTTTCTTTAGTTCTCACTATTGTGTCCATTATGTCCCTTAACAACTTCCAAATTCATGGATGCTTTAAAGAATTCAACTCTTTTTTGAAATTCTCAAAAAGATCATATTTCTCACTTATATAAGTGATCTTTCATTAAGAGTATTATGTTAGATACCATTTGGTATCCCAAAATTATCAAGAGCATTTCTCACATGCTATCTCACTACAACTAACACCTCTTTCAACATGACACAATAAGTAGGAAATAATAATTTCTAAGTGCTATCAAGATTTTATATGACTTAGTTTTCCAATTTAAACCTAGATTTGGGGTCTCCTATGTATGATTATTATTATTACAATATTTTATCTTTAAAGGCTTTAAGCTTATTACCCTTAATGAATTATATACAAGCTCTCTCGATAAACCTTTGGTTAGCGAGTTTATAATATTTTCCATTGATTTTCATAGTCAATATAAATAATATCATTTGAGAGCAAGTTTTTAACAGTATTATGTCTACGACATATATGTCTAGACTTACCATTATACATATTACTTTCTGTCTTTTCAATTGTTGATTGACTATCGCAATAGACATAAATAATCAACACTAGTTTTTGCCAACATGAAATATCCTCTAGAAAATTCCAAAGTCATTTGACTTCTTCTCCATCTTTATCAAGGGCAATAAACTTTATTCCATTGTGGGTATTGCAATATATGTTTGTTTAGAGGATTTCTATGACACAACTACTCCATCAAGTATGAAGACATATCCAATAATAGATTTTTAATTCTTAGTGTTAGATATTCAATTTGCATCATTATACCTTTCTAGTACCATTGACGGTAACCAGTATAGTGTAGCCCATAGTCTAAGATATACCTCAAATATTTGAGTATCTTTTTTTATTGTTATACAATAATCTTTACTTAGATTACTAATAAATCTCCCTAATTTGTTAACTGAGTAAGCAATACTAAGTCTTTTGCAGTTCATAATGTATATTAGGCTTTTAATTATTCAAGAATATTCAAATTGGCTTTTTTCCCTTACCTCTATTCTTGGACAAATGTACATTTATATCAATTAGTGTTTTGACAGTACTATTGTCACATTTAGAAAATTTATCAAGAATCTTCTCAGCATAATGAGATTGGGACAATATCAATCCATCAAATCTCCTAGAAATTTTTATTTCTAGTATGATATCTACAACACTCAAGTCTTTCATGTCAAACTAGTTAGTTAACATTTTTTTAGTAGACTTGATCATGTGATCATTGCTGCCTAAAATTAGCATGTCTTCAACATAAAGATATACGATAATATAACCTTTATTTGTGTTTTCACATAAAAAAACATTTAGCAAAATTTATTGACTTCTAAGCTCATCCGACAACACAACTTTGTCAAAAATTTTATGTCATTGTTTAGGAGTTTGTTTTAAAAAATATAATGATTTGACAAGCTTATGTACTTTTTTTTCTTGTCCATTAATAATAAACCCCTTGGGTTGTTCCTTATAGACCTCTTCATCAAGGTCACTATTTAAGAAAATTGTTTTTACATTAATTTGATGTATTTTAAGGTTGTTAATAGTTGTGATAGCTATTAACATTTGTATAGAAGTTATTCTTGATACAGATGAATATGTATCAAAATAATACACACCTTCTTGTTATCTAAATCCTTTAATAACAAATCTAGCTTTGTATTTGTCAATAGTATCATCAACTATCATCTTCCTTTTGAAGATCTATTTATGGCCTAATGGTTTACTTCTGAAAAAAAGATTTACTAGTTTATATGTATGATTATTCATAATGGATTCTATTTTATTATTGACTACTTTCTTCTAATAGAAAGCTTACAAACATGACATTAGTATGTTTAAGGTTTATTTTCTAATAAGTATGTTAGAAAACCTAGACCAAATGTTTTGGTCATTTTTTCTTGTTTAGTCTTTTTCAGCTTAACTTCATCATCTTTCAATTGATGATAACTACTTAAACTAGCCTCAATCATTCTTTTAAGTGAATGTTTTTCTTGTGCTTCATTTCATGAAAACACATCTTCAAAGAATAAAACATTTCTTGATTCTATAATAGTATTAGGATGAATATCCTTAATACTTGACTTGTGTACAAGAAATCGATATGCACTACCATTATAAGCATACACAATCCATAATTTTAGGTTATATCTTGATCTTTTTAGGATCAAGTACAATGCTCACACTGTTGCACGTCCCCCGCGCGACGTTGATGACAATTTTTGTTTGTTCATTTCTTGATTTGGGAGTTGTCTGACATAATCAAATAGTTGATGTCTTCTTCCAAGTGTAGGAGTGTCAAAGTAATAAATAACCCGGTAAGACCGGGGTCGAACCACAGGAAGGTTAACTATATAAACTACAAATAAAGAAATAGATAATAACAAAAAAAGAGTTGAAGAGAGCTTTGAGATATGATATTGCTGGAAGGATTTAAACAAATATAAAACAATTGTCAAGGTTAGAGGATCCACTAATGATATTTCAAATAAGTATAATATAAACTCTTTTTATTATTCAATTGGAAACCATACACAAAGGAGGTTCCAATCGGATTATAATTTATTAACATGATAATATTAATTATTTTATTTGAGTAATGCCAATGCTTGTAAATGTTGTCAAGTATTCATGGTGATAACTTGTGTTAACAACAAATCAAGTTCCTTTCATAGCACAGGTGTCAGTTATACTATACAGTTGGGCTATGAAAGTGTCAAGTATTTGTTGTACCAAGGGTTGTTCAACACAAATCTAGATTAACCATTTAACAAGCAAGGTATTAAGAATGAGTAAGATAATAAATACAAAACATATTATTATCAAACACTAAATTCTATGTTGAGTTTATACTATACTTATTCTTAAACCATTAGTGTAACCTTTTCACCTTGACATAATAAACTTAGCTGAATATTATGAATAAGAGAAGCATAGATAAACAAGATAAGAACATAATTATATAAGTATAGTAAAGGAAATGAAAAGCATAAACAAGAGATTAAGGAAAATATAACATGGAATAAAACTTGAACATTACAAAATACAAAGAAAGAGAGTGATCTTGATCTGAACACCAAGATGCCTAAATGCATGGCAAATGCCTCCTTTTATAGGCCAAAATTCAGAACTATTGATTTGATGACTAATTGTTGAGTGGGTGGCCACATCTTAACTTGGTAACAATCCTTATCTTCTTGTTTGCAGAAAACATCATTGCTAACATCAGAATTTGAATAGATAGTCTGCATGAAAGTTCTGGGAAATTGTCTCATCTTTCCAACAAAACAAGAATGAGGTCATTTGGACTTTTAGAACACGAGATATAAGCTTCACACTGAACAATGTTTGGGTTGCAGGACAGATTCCGACTTCTTTGTTGTTGCTATAATTTGAACTTGAAAATGGTCTTTTTGAATCTCGAACTCTTCATGCAAGTTTTAGGCCTATTTCTTAGCTTTCTGTCCATATAAACCAGAACTAAATCCAAGTTCTACAGCTTCAGTTATGATCCAATAATCAAATGGTGTTCCAATTTGAATTCAACCAACATCTCTTTTCTAAGCTTAGCCTCTCTTTGTCTTCTCAATTTCAGTAGTTCAACTCATCAATCAATTATTTGATTTATGTGATAGGCCTACATTTAAAATGAATATTTACCATAAATTAAATGTATCTTATATTATCAGACTTATTATTATAATACATGCTCTAATTAAGGAGTTATTGATACTTTAAGTGCAAAATGATGATATAAAACCTTGATAAAAATGCATTTTTAAGTACTAATCATCGCCACCTAGTATTTGATTAAAGGTTACTAGAAAACCTGAGAGTACTGGTCATTGTCAGAGATTCGAGGGTAAGGGACTGGTTGTAGCTAAAGAAGGTATTGGGACCCCTAACACACCCTACCCGAGGTAAGCTGCTTCGTGATTTAAAAAATTAAAAAATTAGCCAAATTTTTAAGGTTTTAATATGTAGAAACATGTTCTTACATTTTCATGGGAAATACAACATGATTTTATTTGTCCTTCAGATACCTGACCATATACAGATTAAAACATTTTTTTTGTCTTTTTTATTTTATAATTTAATAACATACATAAAAAAGGTACAAACACACACGCGCATCCCTTTTTATTATGTTTTTCTCATACACCCGCATTTACATGTTACTAATCACTAAAATTCAAAATAAATCAAACTAACACATTACACAAATAAAAAATTACAAAATAACCCTTAAAATCCGAGAAACTGCTAGGAAGTCTTCTCAACCACCGAAATAGTGGCGGTGCATCTTCTCCACGCGCCGCTTCCACTGGTGGCGCATGGGTTCATGCGCCGCCTCAGGTAACGCCCGGAAACAGGTGGATCTGGCCTGCTTTCTTCTTTTCTTCCCTTCCCTGCTGGCTGTGAGGACCATCGTTACCAGCAACAAAAGAAAATGCATAAGCAGTCGATTTTAGTTTTTTTTTCTTTCTTTATTTTGTAGATCTGCTTTTCTCTCTGCAACTCCTTTCCTTTTTGTTTCCCCTTCTTCTCTGTTTCAGACGCCCGACAGTGTGACCAAAGGGCTGCTACCGACTGGGTCGCTGTCACGTTTGTGCAGCTGTTGGTGGTTGGTGAGATTTGGAGAAAGGGAATGCTGGAGGTGGATGTTCACGGTGGCTGAGAGGAGAGCAGCTTTGTTGCACACGTCGCCGACAGACCAGATGTGTGGATGGCTGGATCGGCGGCTTCCCTCCTCCTACTTCATTTCTACACTGGCGGTGTCGTCTGTCGCTGCCATGGTTGGGAGATTGGCACCCCTAAAAGTCTCGGTTTTTTGCTTTTTCTTTACTATCCTTTGGCCTCCCTTCTTATTTCTTCATCTTCTCTGCGATGCGCTGCTGTTAGCAGCAGAGAGGAAAGGAGAGTGAGGGGACTGGCTTTGGGAGAAGTGAGAGACGACTGAAAATGGTAGAGGGAGGGGTCATTGATGTGGTCGGCGGGTTCGGGTCTTGGCGAGCTGGTGTGGGTTTGGTTCTCTGGTTTTTCAAAAGGGAGGGGGTCGGCCAGCCTCTATAAGGATAGAGGGGAAGATCGCAGGAGCCAAAATAAGGGTGTTGGCTGAGAGATCTCTCTCTAGTTTCTTTTTTTCAAAAGAAGGAAAGGTCGCCAATCTCTATCAAAGAAATAGGTTTTAGGTTTAGGTGTAAATCCTGAGAAAAAAATATAAAAAAGGCTGGATTAAATTAAAGGAAATGAGCCTAAACGCAAATAAGAATAATTATAGAGCATAAGTACTCCTCTTCTCACCAAAACCAGATCTGCAGATAACTTAAAGAAAGAAAAGAGGGAGTTTTCATATTCATTTTTACAAATCAAGAGAGAAACACCAAAATTTCAAAAACCCATCCAAGATTAAGGGTTATAGGTAGAATAAACACTGGTGGGAAAGGGATTAACAAGAGAAATTGAACAAGAAGAGAATATGGGAGGGCCGACTGTCATTAGTAAGAAAAAGAGGCATCGAAACCTTGATTCGTACCAGGTAAAGTATTCTAAACCTGCTCTTATGAGTCATTTCAAGTCGATTATGAATTGATGCCTGGATGTTAATTTATAGATTTGAATTCTTAGACTTGAATTGAGGAAAAAGTATGAATTGCTAAATTAAAGAACTTCATATGTTGTATGTAAATGGAAAGATTGATAAATCTAGACAGTTTCGTCTCTTGACTTTCAGAGAGATTTGGATGAAGGAATTAGGATCAGGTTCCTCATAGAAATTGTAGGTTTGGATGTTGGCTAACTAATGAAATTGGTCTTGCTCAATTTGGATTTATAGAACTCCAGCTATGGGTCACTAACCGAGACTGGGTCATGACAGACCCTATAGGGTAGTAGGACTGGGTCGTTGATGAGAAATTTCGATTGTCTTAGAGATAGAACTGGGTTCTCCTTCCTCAGAGAACTTGTAGCCTCATGTCTTAGCTTTCCAACAAGACTAATCTCGCTTGAATCAGAGTTCTATAACTCTAGATATAGTTAAAAATCTGAGGAGAGGTCGGAGAGTAACAGTTTAAAAAAATGAGACAGTAACAGTTCAAAAAAATAAGATAGTAATAGTTCAATATCTAGACAGTAACAGTTCAAAAATGAGATAGTAACAATTCAGCATCGAGACAGTAACAGTTCAAAAAATAAGACAGTAACATTTCAAAAACGAGACAGTAACAGTTCAAAAAAATGAGACAGTAACAGTTCAAAAATGAGACAGTAACAGTTCAAAAATGAGACAGTAACATTTCAAAAATGAGACAGTAACAGTTCAATGTCTAGACAGTGACAGTTCGAGATTTGAATAGAAACGGTTAAAATATATATATTGTAATAGCCCGGCCCAACATGCTGTATATTGTCCGCTTTGGGCCTTACCGCCCTCACGGTTTTGTTCCTGGTGACGCGAGCTCACTTCTAAGCCTGACGCCCCAAAACGCGTACAGCATGTTAGCACCAGCACTACTAATAAGGCTAGCAACACATCCCTCACCTGCCGATGTGGGATCTTACAATCCACTCCCCTTAAGGAGCCCAACAACCTCGTCAACACCACCGGACAGCTGGTGAGATCGGCTCTGATACCAAATGTAACAGCCTGGCCCAACATGCTGTATATTGTCCGCTTTGGGCCTTACCGCCCTCACAGTTTTGTTCCTAGTGACGCGAGCTCACTTCTGAGCCTGACGCCCCAAAACGCGTACAACATGTTAGCACCAGCACTACTAATAAGGCCAGCAACACATCCCTCACCCGCCGATGTGGGATCTTACATATATATAAGGAATGATAACTGTGGTTCGACAAAGAATGACAATATTAATGGGTGAAATGAGAAAAACGTAAAATATTAAGAAATGATTGAAAGAAAGACTTATTGGTTGTTGATATGATTATAATAAAACATATCCTTGGGTGAGGAAAATTTATGAGATAAACCTATGAATTGCAGGAGGGACCACAGGTGTGGTGCAACAGTAGCAGGGGAGCACGAGTAGAGCTTCTATTGCAGGTAGGTGTATCGCACCTATACTTCCTAGTCAATTCCATGATTTATTTATATTACCAATGTGAAATGTGAATTACTGAATGTATGTGTGTATTAAAGGTGAAAACTTGTTGTGTGAATTGCCAAATGATGAAATTATCACTGACAAAAGAAATATAAGAAGTGCGATTTCAGGTGTAAACTAGCATACATTTAGTATATGTTAGGATCCCAGGTAAGGGGATCGCCACGATTGGACTAGCATACATTTAGTGTATGTTAGGATCCCGGGTAAGGGGATCACCATGTATTGGCTAGCATACATTTAGTGTATGTTAGGATCCCGGGTAAGGGGATCACCTTGCATCGACTCCTATGCGGTGATGATGATGATACCAGTGAAATTGGTATCAGTATTGTGATAAGCAAGAATAATCATGGTTGATCTCATAAAGTCTAGAATGAAGGTTGAAAGTGGCAGAGGGAACAATTATTAATAGTTGAATAAGGAAGAGATTCTAATAAAAATGAGAAGGGAGAAACGAATGAACTATTAATGCTTTTTACCCTATTGGAATTGTTAGATATTCCTGTTGTTATATTTATTGTAATATTCACCTTTCAATAATATGTATTTTGTTTCAGGATCATCGCATGCATGACAGGAGTAGACCCTAGCTTATGTTCCCTTCTTGTAATCTAGGTTCTAGGGAGTATACCCTTGTATTTTGTAAACATAAAAATGTTTGTATAACTTAATTTGTATAATTAATGTTAAACTTGATTGAATGAATTTAACCTTGTAGTTCATATAACCATATTTCATGTCTATGTATTTATATTTATTTATTTTTATCCATCCATAATGATATTTGTTATATAATCCATATCATAAATATTGTGGTTGATAGGTGTGAGTATAACTCTGAAATTGAAACCCAGGATGATTGGGTCGATAATTAAGTTATGAGATGCGAGCTATTAAAAGTGCAAATAGATTCCATGTCAATAACTTGGGATCTTCTGGTATAGGGGGGACTCCGTCGAAATGTCGATAGATTTTAATACGAAGACCATGTATATATATATATATATATACACAAAAAAAGAATTTATTACTCTGTTTTTCGATTGGCATGAGATTGTCGTTTTATCCCGGAATGGGGGATGTTACATTAGGTATTCCCCCTTTTTTTCTTTTGTTCTCCCCCCCTTTTTGTCTGTTGTATACTTATATTTATAGGTAAAATGTTGCTCCAAACTAGTCCCTTAAATTTTTCCTTTTTTTTTGCAAATTTTGATTTTTCTTCTTTTTTTTGTATTTTGATTAAAAAAAACAAGCAATATCAACGTCGCCTCCATGAGGAAAATCAATAATTTTAAAAACAACGCGTTAAAAGTTGAACGCGTTTAAATTCTTTTGAGATGACGTTGAAAATGCTAAGAACGATGCAAATATATCAAGAATGCATTTTTTTGGGGGTTTCATTGTTTTTTTGCTGTTTTTGGTTTTTTTCAAAAAATTATCCAAACATTAGGTCAAAAATTGAGGAGCAACAGATGCCCCCTCTTTACAATGCTTACGAAGCAAAACTTCCTTAATGTTTTGTATAGTAAGCTTGTAAAGAAAACAAAAGGTCTTCCTGGCTTGCTGAGTGATCCACTCATCCAAAGACTTCGCTTTTTAAAAGAAAATGGTCTAATTTCATGGGCGACCTGCCCACAAATACTCGTTTTGGTCTATTTTCAAGGGCGACTAGCCCACACACACTCACACTAGTATATTTTCAGGGGCGACCTCCCCACACACACTTACACTAGTATATTTACAGGGGCGACCTGCCCACTCACACTCACACTAGTATATTTTTAGGGATGACCTGCCCCCACACACTTACCCTGGTCTATTTTCACGGGCAACCTGCCCACACATACTCACTCTGGTCTATTATCACAGGCGACTTGCCCTCACACACTCACACTAGTCTATTTTCAGGGGTGATCAACCCACACACACTCACACTAGTCTATTTTCACGGGCAACCAACCTAAACATACTTACACTAGTCTATTTTCACGGGCGACCTGCCCATACACACCTACCCTGCTCTATTTTCACGGGCGACCTACCCACACATACTCATACAGGTCTATTTTCAAGGGTGACCTGCCCTTTTGATTGAGTTAACCTGAGATTCCATCTGGCGATCTCCTTTAACCAGAACCAAATCGGTGTGTAGCTCGGTCAACCTGAAATCCTATCCGGCGATTCCCTTTAACCAAAGCTAAATTCTGTGTATGTCTGAAATCCCATCTTACAATTCCTTTTAACCAAAGCTAAACTCTATGTGTGGTTAGGTTAACCTGAGATCCCATTTGGCGATCTCCTTTAACTAGAACCAATATAAAAATGTGAAGTGATCTCATTGTAATGGGTGACCTACCCAGGTGGAAGATATGAAGTGGTCTCATTATAATGGGTGACCTACCCAAATGGAAGATGGTCTTATTGTAATGGGTGACCTACTCACATAGAAAATGGTCTCATTGTAATGGGTGACCTACCTAGATGGAAAATGGTCTCATTGTAATGGGTGACCTACTCAAATGAAAAACAAAAAACGATCTCATTATAATAGGTGACCTACCTAAATGATAGAATGTGACTTACCTGCAAAAAGACTTAGCTAGAGAAGTCCTGAAGGGATGACAAGGTTGGGCTAGAAAACTTGGTGTTTCCTGATTGCAGGGTTGACCTGAAGACTCTTCTTGATGGCAGGGTTGATCTCATCTTCTTCCCGTTCCAGGGTCAAAACTATGATTTCTTTGTTATCATCAACTTAATGATTCTTTCTTTGTCCACAATCTTGCTAGATTTCATTGAGGATTTTCTTGTAACAAATCAAAAATATATGTGCAATGCTTTGAGGTTAGATGACATGCATGTATCTTTACTTAATTTGAAATATAGGTCCCCCCTCTTTGATGTCCCATCGTCATAGGGTGCCTTTGTTTGCATTCCAAAGCCCTCTTTGTTCTTTTGATTCACCGGCTCATTTATGTGCTAGCCTTCCACTCATGATACGAGTGCAGTGCCCATCTTGGGTTATCCACTTCTCTTGTTGTTATCAAGCTTGACCATGCCCCCAAGTGTGGTGGTGCTTGATTCATCATGAAAGAGTTGAACCAATCATTCATCTCCTGGATTCTCTCGAGAATCGTTTTTTGATTAGCTGTATGCCTCCTGCCAATGTCCATCAAGAGGTTGTTTAGCGTTGACCTCACCTTAGATTGTTAATTAGCCATAGACTTGCCTCCAGTTGAAACAATACTCTTCAAGTATATGTTATCATCAGCCTTTATAGAACTATCATGTCGTTTAGACATACATCTCATAGCTTGCAGTAAAAGGCTCATCGTTGTATGCTTAATGTTTTTCTCAATAATTTCTTCTCGGCCCATCTAATCAGATCATGAAAAGAAATGCATTGGAATTATCAATGATGTTCAATTTATCACCCATATTCATATGGTGAAGTGCGCCTTCGAGCTTCAAAATAGATGGTCTCACAGTCAGTCTTGGTAGGTGCATCCTTTGAACATTCATTCAAATGCAATTGTGTGATGGCGTATGTCGGGTGTCATGGCCATGTTTTCAGGGGGTAAACCTAAGATGACATATGATGTTGTTCCTCAAGTGCAATGTTGTTTCCAATTGCTGTTGGAGTTCACTAGATCATGGAATGTTTTTAAACAACATTGCCCCCAGTTGATCTGAACATGTTCGTTCTTCTGTCCATAACCAAGTGGCTTTTGTGATCACCAGGATTGACTTTGATGGACTTCGCCAACTCATCCTTTGATTCTTTCTTTGCCCCCAATTTGTCTAAATACTGTTAGTTTTCCTTCTCAAATCCATTGTATTGCCCTAGGTGGTCAACGTTTCAAAGAGTGTCGAGAAGTGTTGATGTCATTCTTGTGAAGGATTTTGCAAATTCGACTGATGTTCTTGTTTGACAACATTTCTTGTTTAGGGATCAAATCTCATATATATTCAAAGTCTAATTATTGAAATGAAATTAGAGATGTTGGTTTTTTGAAGGTATTCATAAATCAAGCTTCTTTGGTCAAAGACCCAACACACGTGACACGATCAAAAAGTTGATGTCTTATCCCAAGTGTAGGAGTGTCGAAGTAATAAAAAACCCGGCAAGACTGGGGTCGAACCACATGGAGGTTAACTATATAAATTATAAATAATAATGATGATGATGATGATGATGATGATGATGACTTTGAGATGTTCAATGTGAAGATTAAACAATGATAAAAACATTTGTCAAGGTTAAAGGATCCACTAATGGTATTTCAAATAAGTATAGTATAAACTCTTTTTAGTACTTGACTAGAAATCACACACAAAGGAGGTTCCACTCGGATTATAAATTGTTAACATGATTACATTAATTATCTTATTTGAGTAATGCCAATACTTGTAAATATTATCAGGTATCCATGGTGATAACTTATGTTAACAACAAATCAAGTTCCTTTCATAGCATAGGTGTCGGTTATACCATACAGTTGGACTATGAAAAGTATTTGTTGTACCAAGAGTTGTTCAACACAAATCTAGATTAACCATTTAACAAGCAAGGTATTAAGAGTGAGTAAGATAATAAATATAAAACATATTAGTATCACACATTAAAGTCCATGTTGAGTTTATACTATACTTATTCTTACACCATTAGCATAACCTTTTCACCTTAACATAATAAACTTATCTGAACATTATGAATAAGAGAAACATAAATAAACAAGAGGAGAACATGATTATATAAGTATAATAAAGGAAATGAAAGGCATAAACAAGAGATTAATGAAAACAAAACTTAAGCATTACAAAAATATAAAGAGAGAGAGCAAGAACATGATCTTGATTTGAAAACCAAGATGCCTAAGTGCACGACAAATGCCTTTTTTTATAGGCCAAAATTCAGAATTATTGATTTGATGACTAATTGTTGAGTGGGTGGCCACCTCTTGACTTGGTAACCATCCTTATCTTCTTGTTTGCAGAAAACGTCATTGCTAACATCAGAATTGGAATAGATAGTCTTCATGAAAGTTCTGGGGTATTGTCTCAACTTTCCAAAAAAACAAGAATGAGGTCATTTTGACTTATAGAACTCGAGATATGGGCTGAAGACTGAACAATATCTGGGTTGCAGGACAGATTCTAACTTCTCCATTGTTGCTACAATTTGAACTTGAAAACGGTTATTTTGAATCTTAGACTCTCATGAAAGTTTTAGGCTTATGTGTTAGCTTTCTATCCATATAAACTAGACCTAAATCCAAGTTCTACAGCTCCAGTTATGATCCAATAACTGAATGGTGTTCTAATTTGAATTCAACCAGCATCTCTTTTCTGATCTTAGCCCTCTCTTTGTCTTCTCGATTTCAGTGGTTAAACTCATTAATCAATCATTTGATTTATGTGATAGGCTTGCATTTAAAATGAACATTTACCATATATTAAAGGTATCTTATATTATCAAACTTGTTATTATAAAATATGCTCTAGTTAAGGAGTTATTGATATTTCAAGTGCAAAACAATGATATAAAACCTTGATAAAAATGCACTTTTAAATACTAATCACACCTCCCAACCAGCTTATTATTAGTCCCTAGTAATCAAAGCGTTAAAATAGAAAAACAATTTGCAAGTTCCACAAAGTAAGACATTCATCATACAACTTCCATTAATCTATTCAAATAAACAAACTCTTATTAAATTTATATATCTGTTGCATATTTTTGAAACAAGATATTAATAAACCTTCTTTTTATGTGCTCAATGTATGAAAACATAGATGATGGAGCTTTTATTGGAAGAAAACAATATTATGTTCTAATGTTTTTCTAAGGTTAACTTCCTTGGGTTGAGATTATTATCTTTTTTTTTCTTTTCTTTTTTTTTAAATATATATACATATAACTTAAAACACAATGCATTTTTAACCCATGTAACGAGCTTTCGGCTAATGACTCCCAGACTAGTTGGTCTTAGGGCATTAGGTGTTGAGACACCCCTACGAGCTTTGTAACTCGGGTTACAGATACTGATACGTAGATAATGTAATGTTTGATTCCCTTAAACTTTTTTTCTTAACCCATGTAACAAGCACTGGGTCAATAGCTCCCAAGTCAGTTGACTTTAGGGTATTAGGTGTTAAAACACCCCTTCGGGCTTAATTGCTTAGGTTAGGGAGGCTACGAAACCAAACTTATCTATGTTTTTATTATCATCAATATTTTTTTTTGCAAACTATATACTATCCCTTTCCCATAGTTGTTACTTTTAACAAAAGAACATAAATAATGTAATAATTCAATATGCAGCCCACAATCATATGTTAAAGTGTGTGTGTGTGAAAATGAAGGTTTAATAATACTTGTTAAATAAGTATATGAGCAGAATCAAGTGATAACAATGCGAGAGTTTGTAAACCTGAATATTTCAAGTATTCTGATAGACTTTGATAAGAATATTTACTAAGATGCGTCTCAAGAGTCAATAAAATTCCTCCTTACTCTGCCATTCTAATAACAGTTTTGTCAAATAGTTTTAATAATAGCAAAAACAGTTAGTAAGCTAGTTTTTTTTTTAATGTCAACTACTATCCTCCCCCCCAACCAAAACGAGACATTGTCCTTAATGTTATAAGGTAGAAAGATATAGTATAGAAGACATTACTTCAAACAGCGAACACTGATAAACCTGAAATACATTTAAACAAATATAAGAAATAACAAAACAAAATAATATGCTATTAATAAAACTAATAGACACAAGGTTTCATAAACGAGGGCTCAAATCCAATCTATGCTTTTTACGGCTTTCCATAGTTGACCAATTTATGCGATTCATGGAGGGATCAATTACAAGGATGAAAGATTGTAGTTGGTCAATCAATTGTTCAACAGTAGCAGTAGAGATTATGATTTGTTGTGCGGAAGATATTAGAAATTCCTGTTCCACAACTTGATCAAGAAAAGACAACAAGTTATCATAAAACCATTAACATTTAACAAACTTATAGGTTTATGGTGAATGTGCAGTTGGGCCCAAGAGGAAATATGAAAGATCTCTTCCAATGTGCCTAGACCACCTGGTAAGGCAATGAAGGCGTCAGCATGGTTAAACATTGTATACAGTCGATCAGACATTATGGAGACCTGTAGTTCCTCTCCAATTGTTTTTTCCAATTATATCCCTTTTTGCTAAAGCTTTGGGGACGACCCCCAAAACTTAACTGCCTTCTAAAAATGCAGTTATTGACACATCCCTCATTAACCCAAGGCTGTCTCCCCCCATACACTATTGAATAAAACTTGAACATTACAAAATACAAAGAAAGAGAGTGATCTTGATCTGAAAACCAAGATGCCTAAATGCATGGAAAATGCTTCCTTTTATAGGCCAAAATTCAAAACTATTGATTTGATGACTAATTGTTGAGTGGGTGGCCACCTCTTGACTTGGTAACCATCATTATCTTCTTGTCTGCAGAAAACTTCGTTGCTAACATCAGAATTGGAATAGATAGTCTCCATGAAAGTTCTGGGGTATTGTCTCAGCTTTCCAACAAAACAAGAATGAGGTCATTTGGACTTCTAGAACTCAAGATATGGGTTGAACATTGAACAGTATCTGGGTTGCAAGACAAATTTCGACTTCTCTGTTGTTGCTACAATTTGAACTTGAAAACGCTCCTTTTGAATCTTGGACTCTTTATGAACTTGAAAATGCTCCTTTTGAATCTTGGACTCTTTATGTTAGTTTTAGGCCCATGTCTTAGTTTTCTATCCATATAAACCAGACCTAACTCCAAGTTCTACAGCTCCAGTTATGATCTAATAACTAAATGGTGTTCTAATTTGAATTCAACCAGCATCTCTTTTCTGAGCTTGACCCTCTCTTTGTCTTCTCAATTTTAGTGGTTACACTCATTAATCAATCATTTGATTTATGTGATAGGCCTGTATTTAAAATGAACATTTACCATAAATTAAAGGTATCTTATATTATCAAATTTGTTATTATAAAATATGCTCTAGTTAAGGAGTTAATGATACTTCAAGTGCAAAACAATGATATAAAACCTTGATAAAAATGCACTTTTAAGTACTAATCAACACATCACTCAATACATGCAATCCTTTGATTGTCTTGTATTTTGAAAACACAAATGACCCATTATAAGATTAAAATGATTTTTTTCCATGGTTCTTTGTGTCAGTTTTAATCTTTGATCTTGGGTGTGTCATTTTATGGTCTATGAATAAGGTTACCTTTGGTGAATTTTAAGAAACAAGATGCTCAAGTCAAAACTTGAGGCTTTATCAAGAGAGATTGTTTCTTTTTCTTAGTACTAATTTTATCAGCATGCATAATAATCAGTAGCTTGATTCTTGAAGTCACGACCCTTATGGAACAACTCTTCAAGTTTTGAGATCGTCATTTATCGGTTCCTAATGCAAATCCAACTTTTTCATTGATGAATAACTAATCTAATATTTTTTAAGACAATAAAGGCTTTATCATAGACATATCAAAAGACATGAAGCTCAATTTTTTTTTATTTTTTTATCTTTTGGTATTTGTTGTGTCTTTCTTCAATTGAAACCTTTTTTGCCCCTCTTAGAATTGATAGGCATTCTCTTTCTGATTTTTGAATCGGTAGCAACACAATTTTGTTTGCCTATTTCTAACTCAGTTTTTGTTGCCGATTTCCGATTCGATAGTTACATAGTTTTCGCTGCCGATTTCTGAATCGGCAACAACTAAGTCTAATTAAAAGTTTAGGAAACAAACTAGACTGTCTTAAGGAGGTAAAAGGGAGGGGTAAAACCAGTTTTGGACAGACCAAAACAGGAACAAGAATACATCTAAACCAACCCCAAACACCCCACCTCATTTAATGCGGAGTATGAATGCAAGGAGAGAGAGAGAGAGAGAAGGTGACCCTTCCTCTTTCCAAAGCTATCTGTAGTAGCTGCATGTTGCTCTTCTTTTCCTCCTTCCCAATGAAAACCTAAACCAAACCAGTAGAGCATGCCTTGTGAACGTGTGAGGGAGAGTTGAGATCTTAAGAGAAGATTGGACAACTACCTAGAGGGAAGGAAAAAAAGGCTAGAAAATGTGAGGGAAAGAAGAAGGAGGAGAACCAGAACATCTAACAAAGAAAAATGCATAAAATGGAAAGAACAAATCATGGTAAAGGGTCGGCCTTAGCTATGGGGTTGGACAACATGCATGTGTGTGTTTTGCTGGGATTTGATAAAGATTATATGCTGGAATCGATGGTTTTAATGTGTGTGTTATGCTAGAATTTGATGAAAGATTATGTGCTGGAATTGATTATTGCATGTGTGTATTCTGCTAAATTTAGTGACAATTTATGTGTTGGGATTGATTATTGCATG
>Ga0325414_1001693_pt1 | contig 21618 bp, 12 predicted proteins | sample PopdelMetagenome_8_FD_206183 | JGI IMG/M metagenome (GOLD analysis project Ga0325414, IMG submission 206183) | Populus deltoides microbial communities from Bellville, Georgia, United States - Leaf-PdKOR-R3 | ecosystem: Host-associated > Plants > Phyllosphere > Phylloplane/Leaf | place: USA... | reverse complement strand
AAATGTCATTGTTACCATCCGAATTTGAGAACATCTTCTTCATGAAAGTTGTTGGAAATTGTCTTTTCCTTCCACCCACCAAATGTCACTTCATTTGACCTTCTAGAACTCCAGATATGGGTAAAATGCTAAGCAGTGTTTGGGCTGGATTACAGGACAAATTCTGACTTCTCTTTTGTGGCTAAACTTTGAATTTGAAAACGGCAGATTTGGGTCTTACACTATTCATGAACATTGTAGGCCTATTTCTTAGCTTTCCATCCATATAAATTAAGTTGAAATCCAAGATCTACAGCTCCAGATATGACCCAATAACTGAACAGTGTTCCAATTTGAATTGAATCGGCATCTCCTTTCTAATCTTAGTCGTTTCTTTGTCCTTTCACTTTCAATAGTTAATCACATCAATCAATCCTTTGAATTGTGAGATATGCCTGCATTTAAAATGAACATTTACCATAAATTAAAGCTATCTTATATTATCAGATCTATTATTATAAAACATGCTCTAGTTAAGGAGTTATTAATACTTCAAGTGCAAAATGATGATATGAAACCTTGATAAAAATACACTTTTAACTACTAATCAATATCCTCAATAGGTAGTTGGAAACTGTTTGTATAATCGGACAACAAAAATAAGGTGCAATAAATGACCTAAATTGATTAAATCCATCAGTATATAATATATGATATATGTTCTGTGGTTCCATTGAAAACTCAAAATGCACTCTATTAAACTGTTTCAAAGCTTCACTATTAAAAGGGTGCATCATGACTCAATCCACTTCATCATATGAATGATGTCATGTCTTGTGGTCAATAGTCTTTAGAGAAATAAATAATTTTTGTAGCCTATGAACTAAATTGATTTTTTGAATGCGATAAGTGTCTTTCCTTTACTACTATTGCATTTATACTGAGCATTAAGACAAGTTCTGCACTTGGTAAAATCTTCATATTCACTGTAATACAACATGTAAAAGTTTGAATACATATTAATTTTTTTGTATTTTAGACCAAAAGGTTTCATCATGGATTTATAGCATATAAGTTATCTTTCAATTTATTCCCTTCAAGTAACTTGTTTTTTTCCCATCAAAGATCTAATCATAACTGGCCTCACTTAACCTATAATCTAATTTGATGGAAGAATCTTATGCAATGATTGATAATTTACTGTGAGTTTTGCACTCGTCTCATAATAGTTTACAAAAATCTTTCAAAAATTCGAAAAACCTAAATATATTTGCATGTGGTTCTTTATCTAAAAGGATGTTACATGAACTTTCACCTGAATAATCCTGATTTATTCACATTGCATCCAGTATCATACTCCTATAAGAATTACTATTATCATCCACAAACTCTTATATATTGCTAGAAGTTGAAGTTGAGCCAATCATCCTTTCTAATATGGTTTCATAAGAAACATAAGGTTCTTTTTGTACAAACAAACATAAGTATTTGTCAATTAGTCTATTTTAACTAGATGCATCGTCACAAAAATCTTATGGTGAAACTTTTATTTTTTACTTTGCACATGGACATTTAATTTTACCCTAACTAATGTTCTTCATATTAGAAAGTACAAAATTAATAAAATCCTAAACTCCTTTAAGATAATCTTGCCTATACAACCATTTTTTTAAATCTCGACATTACTTATTTAATTTATATAGAATACCAATGATGAAATTTATTAATATTATAACTATCAATTCCAAATTCAAAATCTTATTAAAAATGAATTTGCAATCCAATAATTAATTATCAATTCTACACAAATCTCATTTTCCATCAAAATGTGAACTGAATAATAAAATTAACAAAAAATTTTATTAGTACCCAACTAATTACCCATCATTTACTCAATTCAAACTTATTCAACCTAAATTAATACATTTTAATTATTATCAATTCTATAAAAATTAATTTTTTTTAAATTTATAATTTAACACTAAAATTGATAAATTAAATATAATTGGTACCCATTAAATTACCTATTATTTATTCAATTATAATGCATATAAGTTAAAAACATTCAAACTTAATTTAATAATATGATAAATAAAACCAATTTATCCCAAATGGTGAGCAATTCCTAACATATAAATCATCCATTGATACAACAAATGTATCTAAGAAAAAGTTGTAAAACACTTAAATGTACAAGCAAAAAATAAATACTATAAATAAATTTCAATAGATAAACTTAAAATATAAATGGGTTAAAAAAAAATAGATAAGCTTGCTAACTTGGTGGTGTGGAACATCATGCTATTAATGGAACCAAAAGAACAAAGTTGACGCTATTAATAAATGTTGGTCAACGTTGGTGAATTTAGTGACTGAAGTTACAAGAGGGCTGCTAAAATTTGAAGAGGTTTGAAAAGGGGGCTGCTGCTTTGTTTTATAGGAAATGAAGATGAAGATATAGGGAGAGGGGAAACTGTCAGGTTTTAATTCCTTTAAAATTGCCAGCAAAAATCTCATCGGTATAACTGACATGTAAAATTCCTGACATAATTATCAATATAATTTTAATTGAATTCTTTTGTTATTTTCATTGGAAATTACCAACGACTAATATTTCATCGCTTGTTCCATTGAGAATTATCAGAAAACTTTTTCCCCACTATTTTTGTTAGAAATTACTAACAAAGTATTATTCATTGTTGTTTTTGTTATTGTTTATCAATTTTCTAGTAGTGAGTCAACTCTTTCCCCATTTAAATTAAAACTTGGGCTAGGAAATTGCCCGACCCAATGGGCATTTATTTTTAATTGAAATTCATTAAAATAAATGATAAAAAAAATATTTGGAATATTATTTTATTAAATACTAAAATACTTTGAGGATTTATTTTATCAAATATCGTTCAGTTTTTACTTTGTTTTTTTAATGAGGTTATAACATTGTTTTCTTAATATCAACTACTTTTTTGTACAACCCTCTACTGTGTTATTTTTTCCTAGATCTTTTTCTCAAACTTTATTTGATCATTTTCTAGTGCAAATTCATTTTTTATACTTTTATTAAATAAAATTAGACAATCAAGTCAAAGACCCGAGTCATGAGCTTAGTAAGTAAACCAACTAAACTTGAGTCAATCCAAAACATTATCAATTTAATATCTTAAAATAATCCAAAATGATATTGTCTTCAATTGTTTTAGGGCCAAATCAGGTTTTGAATGAATCAACTAAGTCGTGTTTGGACTTGCCTGATAAATCGAGTCATATAAGATTAACTTAAACCATGTTTAATTTGAAAACTGGACCAAGTAGGGAGCCAAGATAGGAGGTCTCTAGATCAACCTGGTGGGCAAGGCTAGGCAAGGCTAGGTTTAATGACACATCTAAAAAATTTCCCACAACAATAAACATAACTTGTATTATTGTTATATTTTGTTAATACATTCGCATTAGAATTACTAAAAAAATATTTTTTTTATTTAATTTAAACTTGCTTTTATTATTATTATAAGATGTTTTCTAAAAAGATATTTTGGTTGAAAAAAACAGGATAAAAAAGGAACGTGTTAATAAGATAAAAGGACTTTAATTAGAGGGATACCTTTTTTTATCTTGATTTCAATTTTTTTATGATATTGGTTATGTTTGTTTTTTATTTTTATTAAAAAAACAACATACAACAAAAAAAATTATATTTTTTTCTGGAAAAACAATTAATAAGAAAAGAAGGGATTTTGCTAGCATATTATGTTGTTTCAATAGAATACATACTGTTACTTTTGTTGAAAAAAATATTGACATATAATTAAATAATGAAACTTGAATAGTTCCTCATGGCACAAGATCAAAGATTTTAATCCAAATCTATTTCTCGATTTAGTTTTTTTTATTTTTGTTAAGAATTCCTTTTTATATTTATTAGAGCATATAATTATTGATTTATTTTATTAAATACACATGTTGAATTCTCATTTCACAATTAAAATATTTCTTGATGTAAAAAAACATCAACATCACTTCCAAATAGTTTTTTTTACTTTAAAAATCAATTTTTAATTCAGCTTATAACAGAGCACGGACAAATTGACTAGTTACCTAAGAGATTGCTAACTAATAATTTTTCTTTAAAATAATTTTTCTTTAAAATAATTTAGAGACTCGTGAACACTTTGCCAAAAATAAATTGCATAATCCATGTTATTACAAAATATATTGAAAGGGCAAGGTGTTTAATTGTAGCTATCCATAATAGCTATAAGTTTACCTTTTAATTTCGTCTTTAACTTTTTTTTCCCGGCAGCCTTTTATAATCAATTAAATGGTCAATTTGTTTAATAAAAACAAAATTCAATAAAAGAAAGCCAAAGTATAAAATAAAGAGAAACCTCATAGCCATTATCAAATTCGCATAAGAAGAAATTTTTAGTCCACCAACTTTCCCTATAGTTTTTTATATTTTTGTTTTGGTCCAAAAGTTGATTTTGTTAATTTTTCAATATCTAGGTTTGAGAGAAGAGAGAAAAACTCGTCAAATAATGGAGAAGAAGAGAGAAAGTTATCAGTTAGCTATATTCCAATTATAAAAATGATCGATTTTAGTGTCAACGAGTTTCATTAGACAAAAGAATTTCCATGAAGATGCTTTGACCTTCAACTTGTATGAAAAAAATAGATCGAGGTCGAGAGAGAATCTCTTTTTGTTTGACTATTTTTGGATCAATTTAGGGATGTTTTAAATTGAAAGAGTGGCTTATTGAGGCACCAATGATGCTTATTCGGTGTTTTTGGATCAAAATAGGCTAAAAATATATTTTTAAGATCCAAAAACTTTATTCTCAATTTTCTAGCCATTTCTGTGGTGGACAGGATCTTGGCAAATTCTTTTTATATAAAAAAAATTGAACAGATGACATGTCATTCGCCTCTTAGAAAAAAAAAAGGGTTAAGCACTCAAGTCTGGCCTCATAGGCCCAAAACATGTCTGGCTTTCTTTTTTTAATTGGATTAGGTTTTAGATCGTTGCTCTTTCGTATTATTTTTATATGTTTGGGTTTATATTTAAATGCAATATAAATAAACATAACATTATATTTCTTTTATTATTCAATTTTATCATGTCTCTCAAGTAATATGATAGGTTTTTTAATAGGAATGTTAGTTACCCCCAATTATTATGTGCCTAATATGAAAAAAAAACTTATTAATATTTTATTAAAAAAAAATTTATTTTTTCTAATATATTTAATAAAATATATATATATATATATATATATATATATATATATATATATATATATATATATATATCAATTTATTTATCTTCAATGGTATACAAAATACTACTTTGTTTTAATGTTTTATTTTAAATTTACTTTTAAGACCATGATGAATTTCTATTTTGAAAACAGTGCTTGCAATTTACAAAACGTAAAATTATTAAATAACCTAGCATTGGGTTAGTCTTTAGTTTTGCAAGTGTCTTTTTTTTCTTTATCATATTATTAAATAAAAGATAGTTTCAAAAAACATAAAATTATTAAACCCAAATGAATCCATGATCCGGGTAGCAGATTTGATAAGTAAAACAAAGTTATTAAACCCGAAAGAGTCCATGAATTAGGTCACGGGTTTGGTGGGTTAACTTGAGCTAATGTTTTTTTTTTAAATTAATTTTTTTTTCCAATTTCATCTTCCAAATAAGTTGATTGGAGATTGAGCTTCATAATTTATTTCAGTTTGCTTTCTATTGAGTTATCGTGCTCTTAAACAAGCATCGTAACATTGGTTTGATGCTTAATTTTGTGAGCATCTAATTTTTATCATATAATAAAATACATAATAGTTTAAAAAAATAGTTATTAAGCCTTGTCATAATTTATTTTTGGGTTATTCCCCAAATTCACTATTTTTCTTCCAAAACAAAAATTAAAAAAAAATAAAATAAAGACTAACAACGCAGAAAAAGCAGATTGAGGAGGATCTCAAACATATGGGAAAATCAAGCTGCAATTTTGGATGAAATTTGAAGCCTAAATGTACCCTATTATACTCAAAACTAAAGAAATAATGCAGACTCAAGGTGAAATTAAATGATTATTAGACAAATCTACATAGAAATTAAGTCTAAGGGCATAATTAAATTTTTAATAGGCCAATTTGATTTAATCATGGGCCAAATTAAATTTTAATTATGATTAAAAATTAATTTGAGTCCAATTAAAGGATTTAATGAAGTGTAAAGACTTAATTATACTTTAAATGGGTCAAATTAATTTTATTAGGGGCTTAATTGGTGAAAATTTAAGTTTGGGAGCCTAATTTAGGCTTAATTAAGAAGATTAGAATTTTAAGAGACCAAATTTAATTTTTACCAAGTCAATTGGTTAAAATCAGTGGCAAAATTGCAAGAAAATCAAAGTTTTAGCGTCAATTAAGGGCTAAATTGAAGAAATTCGCAGCCAAAAACCGTTTTGCAAAAGGTGCCAAACTTTGGGAACCCAATTGAGGAGAATTAGAGGCCAAATTGAAGAAATTTGAAAGTTTGATGGTCAATTAGGAGTTAAATTGCATAAATCCGAGATAAATGATCAAAATGAAAAAAGCGGCCAACTTTAGGGTTGACATCCGATTTTGGCAGGGACACAATTGAACTTGTTCTTAAAATCAAAAGCTCAATTGAGAATGTGATTCAATAAATCAAAAAATTAAAGACAAATTTGAAAATAGGGCTTTCTTTGGCGCTACTTTGTTCAAATGAAACGATGCGTTTTGTACAAAACGATGTCGTTTCATTCACTATTTGTAAAAAAAAAAAAACCCAAAATAGTGTTGTTTTGAACAACACTATGTATCTTTTTTTGCCCTTGACGCTCATTTGCAGTGCCTGTTTCTCCTACTCTCTCTCTTCCACTTGCCCACAAACCCTGACACGGCCCACACCCCCTCATGGCCTACCACAATGATGAAAGGGGCAAGGGAGACAAGCCCTGCAAGCGGCTCTAGAGCAGCTGCACAGAGGCCGCCCTAGCTACCCTGCCCTATCACCATGACTGGACAAAGGTAGGGTAGCTCCCACTCCCCCTGCCCATATAAATACCCCATCACTAGGGGATGAAAAAAGGGAGAACTTACAGGAAACAAGACAACGAAGGAGAGAATGAAAGAGAACTGGAAAAAATAGAAAGGAGGAGAGGGAAGGAAAAGAACGAAATAGAGGACGACAAAGAAAGAGAGAGAACTAGGTGGAGGAAAAAACCAAAAAAAGAGAGAAATGAGAGAAGAGAAACAAGCAGAAAAGAAAAAGAAAAACAGAGAGGGACGAAGAGACAAAAAAAAAAGGAAAACAGAAACAGAGAGGAGGAAGAACAGAAGTAAAACAAAGGAAAAACACATAAAGAAGAAGAAGAAGATCCGTCGACTGGCGAAATAGCTCCCTAGTACACAACCACCTCGTTTGGAAGAAGAACCACCAGCAACACCGCTTGCACCACTGTTAGCCACCGCTAGGTTAACTTTCCAATGCCCTCCTCCTCCTCCTCCTTCTTTTGCTTCGCCACCCCCATCTCTATTATTTTGTTAATGAATAGTAGAGAGCTATTGTTCATGAGCCGGACCAGTTCCGACCTCATCCCCCACAATATAGAGTCTGTTGGGCTGAAATCAACCCAACCCCCTTTTAGGCCAATATTGGCCTAACTCTATTGGGCCAACCTTGGCCTAGTCTCTCTTTTGGGCTAACCTGGACCCAATTTATTTTGGGTCGATCTCGACCTAACCATAATTGGGTTTGGCCCAACCCAATATATTATAATAATAATATATATATAATATTATTATTGTATATTAAATACAAAAAAACAAAAAAATTCAAAAATCCTTTCCAAAAAATTTATGATTTTCTTGCGTATTTTTTTTACCAATTTTGATTAATATTAGTTCGTATATTTATACTGTAAAAATATAAATCTTGTATTAAAATACCTAGTTTTCTCTGAAATGTTGCAATATATATGGAAAACAACAAAAAATATCTTGTTTTCATGCATATGGTCAAGTCTCTAAAAAATATAAAAAGATTTCATGTCGTATTTTCATGCAAAAAAACAATTAAAAAATGGTATTTATTAGCATGCATTTTGAGCTTTAATAACCAGTTTATTAAAGCCAAGAGAACTAGGACAATATTTCAAAAATATCAAAAAAAATATTTTGTTTTCTTTTAATATCTAGGATTACGAACTTATACGTATTCCTAATATTAAATAAGAGTTAATATTTTTTTGTTGACATTAGAACGGTTAGGTTATACTTAATAAGATAAAGATCTCCATACCGAGAACTCCTCTTAAATCTTAAAAAGACTAACAATTAGAAAACACGACAATAGTTTAGTTTTTATCAGATAATCAAACAATGCAGCTTACCTTAGGTATGGCGTATTTTGGGTACTAATACCTTTTATTTACGCAACCAGTCCTCGTGCCTAATCTCTGAGACCAGTTAGGGTTCCTAGTGACCAAAATACTAGGTAGACTCTCATTCCCTCTTTCCACTGATAAAAGACAAGAATTCCTTATCTCTTTTCCTAATTTCCAGATATCATGAATGAACGCATCGTCGTAACGCCGGACACGTGCGACAAGCCTAGCAGAGTTCATTACATGGATCACAGATTTGGTATGATACAATATGTCATCATCTCAATATCATTAATTTATTTTAAAGTCAAATCATATTTTTACTGGTTGTTCGGGTTGTATTTAGACTCACCAAATCGACTAGTAATATCAAGGCAACTCCCACATAATTTAATTTAAAATCTGGACTATGTATAAAGTTATGTTGAAAGATTGTAAGATTGACTTGTGAAATCGAGTTTAATGATACTGTCAAAAAATTTCTCTTTATTTAAATATTTTTATGTTTTAAAAAAAATAACTTGACATGAAGTGGAGCGCATTACAATTATCTAAGAATTTTTATTTGATCAATAAGTTGAGCAACAAGCAATCAAAATCGAACATTTTACTACAGCATGCAAAATCAATATTCTACAAAAGAACACCAATCCTTCCCGACTTGCTGTTCTTTGCTACCGAGTTGAAGACTTCAAAGCCAATTAATTACCCATAGGATGGCCGAGTGTTCAACCGCTATAGCAAAATCAATATTTATGTTGCCCTTTTTAAAGTATCTGTTTGTTCTAGTTTTACCTTTCATAAGTTTCTCTTAACCATGGCCAGTCTTTTTTTTTCTTTTTTCTTTTTTATGTAACTCATGCTTTTAAAAAAACATAAATTCACTCAAAAACTATCATAAAGACAGATTTATTATCTCCATTCCTCTTTTCTGTCCCTTCTATATATGTTCTTGCTGTCTTAAAACATTGCGATCACATTGATTTGGAATCTTTCAATAATAACATAGGATGAGAGAGTTCGAAGTAAGACAATGGGATGGAGAAATCAAAGCATCTGTTCAGATTGTATTCTTCGATGATTTGCCAAAGGCCTTATGATCCAATTCCATCGTAAAAAGCTGGCTAGTCCAGCCTAGCAAGTTACAAATATAAACCAGTAAGGTCAACAAACAAAGCTAATTCTTGTATTTATTTACACGAGCAAAAATTACAACACATGGCTTGTTTCTTTACACAAGCTCTACAGGTCCTAAAATTGAGTCACATGTGGAATTTACTCACATTTTTCTTTCATATCTTCTCTTTTCCTTTCTATAAAAGGGTGTTAACAAGCAATTCTGGCATGCATGGACTATTTTCTACAACAATCAGTGTAAAAACAAAGGCAGCACTATCTGGATCTCTTCATTCATTCATTGCAAAATTCCTTCCGTCAGGGGTGCTGTTATCTTGATTTTGCTGAGCAGCGAATAAAATCTTTTGGCCCTCATCAGAAGTTAGTGGCGGATTTGTGCACTGTACGCTATCACCCTCAGATAATGAGACCGATGTCACAGCAGTCACTGGTACGTTAACCAAAGGCACCTCTGGTTCATTGCTACCACCTTGAGTGGCACTATCTTTCCCACCACCTGTAGCTGACATAGGATTTGAAAACAGCCATCAGCATGCAGATGCATGAAAATCTGATGTGCAAATGTAAATTGAGCTGTGGAGGAGATAGCTTCAATGACTAGGAACCATGAACATCTTGTTGAGAGAGGTGAGATGCATAAGAGGGAAGCTATACACACTAATCCAAAGACAAATTTTATGCGACCTTGAGTAAGAAAATTAAACTTGTTGCTTCATAAGGTGGAGTAAATGACCTGTATGAATAACGGTAGCAGCAGGCAGGCTTGCATTGGATGGCACAAATGAGGTTCCAGGTCCCTTTTTCATCTTTGACTGCAAAAACACAACCACAATGGTCATGATGCATGTGTCCACTTCAATTTCAGTCAACTTTCTCTTCGACAATAAAAACATTCAATCTACTATTGACCTTGCAAATGAACCCTTTTTTTCCCTTGGCTACATGCCACCACCAAACAAAGAAAAACATGTCCTAGATCATGTTTTCATGCAGAATAGTTTATTAGAAATCTACACCAAACAGAGAAAAACATGTCCTAGATCATGTTTTCATGCAGAATAGTTTATTAGAAATCTAAGACTGACAAGTGCATTTTTGCCGTGTCCATCACCCTTGGATTCAATGGTGGGACTTGAACGAATGAAAGTTGGACACCCTTGGATTCAATGGTCTCGGGACTTGAACGAATGAAAGTTGTGTGTCTACTTTCTCACGTTAGTTATCTTTGTATATAAGCTGTAGATTCCATATTACTACATATGTGATTAATGAAGTCTCTGGCATGCCAAACAAAACATCATTGAAGAGCAAGTTAGCACCCATACCTTCACATTTTCTTCACAATGCTTCACAACAACTGAGATATTAGCATAACGGCCATGCAATAGTGCATAAGCCCACAAGAGAAGCTTCCTTGGAATGCTAAGATCAAGAATTTCAACTCCGTCCAAGTTAGGCTGAACTTGGGCTTGTACTGCCAGCCGAGATGGAACTAAACAAAGGTTGATACCAGATGGGAGCATTACACAGGAACTCTCACGGTAGAAATTATAAGAGCTCCTAAACAGAGAGGTTGCAGTCTCAATATTTTCATCTGAAACTTTCTTAATCACTATATTCTTGATTCTACTCAACATGGGGTTCCATTTTGTTTCAAGATTTCCCAAGGAGGTAGAATCCTCAAATGATTGACTCCATAACTCATTTGTTTGCAGATCAATACAGAGCAAAAGACTACTTTCCAAACTGCTATCTGATGAGTTAAGGGCATGTATCTCACTTTGGAGTCCAGATTGTACGGGGGTGATCAATGCCAAACTGATTATAAGAGATCGACACCAGGCAAAGGACGCATGCCTGCATACCTTTGCACAGTTGCTATTGGACAACTTGGGATTTTTAAAGCGCTTTCGAATCTTCTCATTTATTGCTTCAAGTGTCTCAAGCTTTCCATTCCCCTCTAGTGAAGCAATATATCTGTGGAGATATCTGTAACAAGGTAGTAAATTCTTAGACAGGTACAACTAAGAGAAGACAATAGGCCGAATAACAATTAGCAATACCATGCCAAAAACACAAATTCATAAACATCAGTTATCTTGATATGAGTCAGAATACTGACATCTCATAACTAAATTTTATATTGCTGAACAATTAAGAATTTGATAGAAGACTTGTGATTAATAGGGTATCAATGATACAGAAATTTTCAAAAAACGTTGCTAGACAGTTTGAGGGAGAAGTCAGCAATCTGAAATTATGACAAAGGTTAGCACATAATGCTACGATGAAGTCATTCAGAATAAGATATTTTCACAAGTAAACACCTAAGTTGAACAATTCATTTCTAGATGAACCACTAACAAAATTATAATGGAAGAAGCCAAAAGAAGTTCACCATAAAAGATAAGGACAAAATCTAACAAATATTCTAGTTACCCATATAAGCTGCTCTCAGAAATTACTGGGCTTCTGATCTCAGGCAAGCTTAATATCTCTGGCCATAAGTTCCCCTGTTCCATAAACAATGAGAACATCTTCTCCAGTTGCTGACCAGAGTTACCAGGAACACCAGAGTCGGCAGTCTCAGCTTGAGATATCAATAATATAAGGGTCTTGATAAACCTCCCAAGAGCTACTGGTACAAGATCTTCAATGCACAACGAAAACTGGATTTAAATTGAAATTAGATTCCAAAATGAATACTCAAATAAAGATCATGGAACATGGAATGAAATCATAAACGTAGATAAGCCTAGGAATTTCTATGTTGATAATGATAGGAAGATATTATTTGGCTAGGCATGAGATAACTAACAAGCTGCAGTTGCATGCAGAGCCCTTGACAATAATTAAAAAAATCCTGTTTGTATTCCATTTCCTACACTCTTAACACAAAATGAGTGAAAAAATTAAGAGCAGAAATATAAAGGTGGAGAGCACTTTGATATTCAAAGTATAGCCATGTCTATATCGATGGTGTTGTTAACAAAAGTATGAACATTTTTCTGATATACAATTTTAATTGCAACAATCAAGCATTTGTGAAGTCGTTTCCTAGATATGATGGGATGACTAAAATGGAAGCAGGCATGGCTCTTGCCAGGCAATGTAAAAGAAAACAAAGTTTAAAAGGGTTGAGCTTTTACCCTCTTATCTGCCCTTAGAGATATAAATGCTCGATCAAGTGTACAAATGTCTCCAGTTTCTTCCAACAATTTCAGATAGAACAACAAATACTTCCGAATGCATGTAATAAATTTCCGGGAACTTTCTGGTAAGTTTACTTCAAGGGCCTTTTTGTTCCCAGAAAAACCTGGTGTTTTGCGCCTGACATCCAAATATAATAAACAAATGCAATGCACGTCAGCATTAACAGCAAGATGAGCAACAACTAGAATATGCTAATTATCAAGGGGATTTTGATACCACCAAGAGACAAAGTGACTTGATGTTTTTATGAAATGAATTAGGGAAATTTCAGTGAGAAGATTTGTTGCATGTATTAGATAAAGTTGGGATTTGAAGGACAATGCCCTTTCACATTTCTATGTCAATTTTACAAATGGCATTCTTCTTTCCCCATGAATGATTTTCACGTAATTTCCATGCTACTATTGCTGGTAAATCAAGAAAGCCTTCAACATGAACCATGGAATAGCAGTGAGACCATGTTCTCTACGAAGTGATAAACCACCAGAAAAATTTGTCTAGATCTTATGTCTATGTGGCCCCCAAATTTTGCACAAATAATTGTGAAATAGGTAGGGAATAAAGGAGCTAATACCTTCCTTTTTTGACCATCCCATCAATCTCCCACATATTTATAGTGAAGGATGAGCGAGAAGATTTGAAGCAAAAAGAAAGTTCATCCTTTGCTCTCTCCAAATCACCATTCAAACCCCTTTTATACAGTCCTTGTGCAAGCATGTATCTGGCCTTGTGAAAATGTTTGAGATCGCCTTCAACACAAACTTCCAAAGCAGAAATGCAATCATTGTAAAGCATTTGCCACACCTCTTCTAACTGAACTGATTCCTCATGTTTTCTCTCAAAACTTTCCTCAGTGCTTCTGTCCTCAATATTATCTGCTGAACATGACACTTCAGGTGCAAATATACTAAGTATGCTCATGACAGAATCCTTTGTTGATTCATTAAACGAATATTCTGCAAGGACCTGTAACAAAGAAAAGATAAGATATAAAGATAATATGCAGGCATCTGATAAATATAAATATTGTGTAATTCCTAGAACTGTAAGATGATAACCATTGAAACACAAGTAAACATCACGAAGAAGCCAAACACACACACAACACAAGTACAGAGATTGCAGTTCAATCCAAAAGCACAACATGTGCTGGAAAACAAGTCCAAAAGGATAAGAAAAGGAGTTAGTGATAAAAATAGGAATCTCTCTCTTCGAAGTCTGTTTCTATGAAAGGTGCAGGCCAGAGAAGAAACCTTTAAAACCTCCAGATTCAGTCTTCCAGATTTGCAAAGTAACTTTAGGCGAGAAGCATGCATCCTATAGACAGGATCCACAGCTGATGAATTCAAAGCGATAGCTACACTATAATATGATAGTGATGTCTCATATGAGTATCCAAGCTTTTCGCAGAGTTTCCCCATGTAGAATGCATGTGACCAATCCTGCCTGCAACATCAACAAATTCTATAAAGTCTATATAGGAGTATCATAATAAAAGAATAAAACAGTAATATCGTATGAAAAAGGATCCATAAAACAGTAATATCATATGAGAAAGGATCCATTACTTTTGTGTGTGAGCTTTCTTAAAATGCTTCAATGAGTTCTCACAAAATGCCATCCATACTGCATCTTTCGAGGGTATGGCAGATCTTTGGTCATAAAAAGGCACCACATTCTGAAGGCTGTCATAGCAGACCAGTGCCAGCAACTCATGTATCTCACACTAGAGACAGATAAAGTTCCATGCTGGTTAAAACAAATTATACCAAGAATACAAATCATCAAGGTAGAAACCTTAAATTATGTTCAGTAAACTTGCTGGACATGCATTCTGTCTAATAAGATATACTTTGTTTATGTTTAATGTGGATTTCCTAAATGAAAGTAGTTGATGATGGAATGGCACTAAATAATACTTCAAAAACAATCCATCATAAGTTGCTTCAGAACTTTCAGTGTGATATCATGTAATCATCCTCAAATAAACCATGAGAATGTGTCCCATCTCAAACAAGCCACATGCACAGCAAGCTGCTGTATAGATTAAGGCACCTCCATACAGTTTAAGAAATGAAGGATATAACTATAGAAACAGTCTAGAAACCAGAAAAGAATATATCTGGTGCCCCTCGTATATAATACTGAGAAAGGACAAACCTGCTGGGCTGGTGTCTTTGCTAAAGCCAAACTCATTAATAGACAACGCCTACTCCTCCTTCGACTTGTGTCAACTCTTTGAGGTAGAGTAACATTTTTTCTCCACCCTGCCACATTTATGTGCTTACTTCCATCATTAAGCAACAAGTCTACCTCCTGCTTTAGTGAAAACAAAAAAACATTCAAACTAAGTCTAGAAAAAACTGTAAACCACACCAGCTATCTTTGGTTTTCAGAGTAATGAAAATTAAACTGACACTAAAATAAACCTTGCCTCATCGTAAGTATTTCCAAGCCGTTGCCAACTTTCAAAGCGTAGAGGGTTGTACAGTAGATCATATTTAAAGAGATTTGCATTTTGTTGTACGAACTCTTCCCCTTCCTTGGTCAGTACAAAGCCTGGCCATTTATCAGTTGCATTCATTTCCTCTGAAAGGGCTAGGAAATAATACAAGTTGCAATACACTTCAAAATATGGCTCGGAGCTGAATAAGTAAATTATTCATGGAGTTAGCTCATTCTTTAAAGGTAGCGCACCTCAAAAAGAAGTTATATCTTATCTGAGTAAGAAAATACCTTCTGACCATCAATGCCCTGTGCTGTTTGACACTTCCTGCATCAGGAAATATTACCTTTGTTATGGTTTCAAGATACCCTTCAGATCCAGCCTCATCTGAGAGTTTGTCTTCACATAAATCAGGATCATCTAAAAATTTATCTATTGCATTTCCAGCAAGAACTTCTTCTGGCGGTTGTGGAAAGTGTTTGCGTATAGCTCTTAACACTCTACGAAGTTTTATCAATCCAGTTTTCTGAGATGCATATGCACACAACTGCATTAAAACAGACCTTATACAAATGGTGAGAGGAGAGATAGAGAGAGTACTTACTGACGAAGCTCTTGCACATGGCAGTATATACTGAAAAACATCAGCACATTGTTCCTTGGACTGATAATCTCCACGACTGGTATTTTTGTGAGTGGCTAGGTCATCGTCATAGGAAGAATCAGATCGAATATTGAGACCGTACAAGCAGAAAAAGCACTGATCCAAAGCATTATCAATTAGTAACTCAAGTTCCTCTCTTTCATCTTCACTAAGTTCATTGATATGTTCTATGGGTTTTTCTCCTTTGTTCTTCCCCTCATTGCCACCTACTTTTCTGCATTCTACATCTGCATGGTCTTTCTCTAGACCTGCAGGAGATGATACATCTTTGGAAGAAATCCCTCCAAAACCATCACTCATAGTAGCACTTACTTCATTGATTTCAGCTCCAACCCCCTCTACACCCAATGTATTTAATATTGTCTCAGTTTTGAATGTTTTGTTTGGGCTATAAAGCTTGTCATCATGTTGAATTGCTTCTATGTTGGAAGAGTTTGAATTGGACTTGAGCTTCATGTCCAATGCCAAGAGATGCTTTATTGCAAATTTAAGAAATGTTCCTTCCTCCCCTTCACCATCCCCGCCAGCACAGCAGAGGCCATACTCAGCAAGTAAGTCATGGATTGCAACAATTAGTTCAACCTAGCATTGGAAATAAGAATTCAAGAAAAAAATATGAGAAGAAGAAAAGATTGCAAATGATTAATATGCCCTCACATCCAATGTTTAATTTTACATTAGAAAAGTATAGCTTACTTGGGTTTTAACAGGGATGGTATGGACAAGATGTTGAAGCTTGCAGTATGCAATGCCTGCATCAACAAAGCAGCAAATTTGCTTTTGTTCTAATTCTTCACTAATCGCTGGCACAGAAGATTTCTTAGATAAGTAATTTGCAATATGGCACATGACAGCCAGCAGCAAAGACTGAATGTCGCCAATACTGCCAAAGGGAATGATTTTTCCATTCTGCAAGCATAATATATACACAAATGCATGATTCTGTGGCAATGGAAATAATGATAACTATGCAGGAGGTGAAAAGAGCCATTACTCAAAACAACAGAATCATACGGTCACAAGCTGCATTTGCATCATGTACAGAAAAATCTATAAACTGTAAATTTTGTCTGAACTGATGAAACAAATTGCTGTTCTTTGACAAAAAAAAAGACAATAAAAAAGTATTTCTTTTTATAAACAACTTACAGAATCAACAGATGGACCCAGAAAGTTCTTGAATTGTGATACACATTGTGAAATTGCTTTCACTTCCTCCATCACCAAGTCATTCCAGTGCTTCTCTGGATTTTCTTTTGACACTATATCAGAGGCATAGTATGCCTTTAACTCAGACTTCTGATGGAAGGTTACATATCCATCCATACCAGCTAGTATCAAGAGTATTTCCAGCTTCCGTTGGTGACTCTTCAAGCATACCTCAATTTCCATTGGCTTTGCCTTCTCACATGCTTCAATTAATGTATCTAATGCTGAAAGTTCGATGCATGTAAATTCTTCACCTTTCTTATCAGCAGCTGGCAATGGCAATACATTGAGGTGAACATGCTTGGAAGAGAATAGAAGTGGAGCAAGCAAGTCTATACAATCTGAATACATTTCTTTCTCAATCATCTCTCCTACCGTCTTCTCAAGCAAGAGATCAAGCTTTAATAGATTAATTCCATGCAGAATCCTGTCTACAGTTAACTCTTTATCAATCTTCAGGTGTGGAAGACAGACTGATGGAGCACTGTTTGTTACTTCCTTCTTTGCCAAAACAGACAAGGAAATACAGAACTCTCCATGAGCTTTTGCCTTGTTTCCATCCACAATAGACAATTTCCCACTCAACCAGAAATACCGAACCCAGAAGGAACTTTTGTTGCCCAATAAGGAAATGTTTAAAAGTGAATCCCAGCCTCCAGTGCCTTCTTTTAATGTTTCATCACTATCTTGGAAACTCTTATCTGAAGAGAAATTTATATTTCCAGATACATGAGTCAAGTGAAAAGGATAATCCAAAGCTACTGATTCAATTATTTTACAAAGATGATAGGAAGCCTCTGACAAATATTCAGACATCTTGGAAACATTTGAAGGTAACGATCCAAGATCATAATATAGTTCAGCTAGAAAAAGGCAGCATTCAGGCGTCCTATCTCTCCCCCAATGTCTTGTCAACCTCTCCAACTCCAAGAATTTGACATTCGCATCTTGATACTTAAGGCCCCTGCTTGCAGCATGTTCCAAAAGCAAATGGCCCATATGGTAAGCACCATAATTTTTTGAAGTTTCCCTTACAAAATCAGCCACATCATTGTGTTCCGTATCCAATGAATTAGCCTGATCAAAACATGGAACCGAACAACTACCCACAAGATCAGAATCCTCATTTTTAACTATGAAAGGTTCTATGAGCTGAACTACGACTTTGGCCAGATCCTTTCCGGTATCAAAATCCAATTCTTCTTTTCCTGGTTTACGACTCCTAAGACGAGTGCTCCGCCTCTCATGAGGCTGTTCATCAATAATATTTGGATCCCTTTCCTTAACACTGCTGGCTCTTTCAGAGTTACAATCAACAAAAGACATGCTTTGAACGCTAGGGATGGATTTTGACCCTTTCTTTTCCACAGACTCCATGATAATTTCCATATTTGAAGGCATGTTTATAGTTAACCTGATATCCCCTGATCTGCATACTGCGTCACCCCCCATCTCAGAACCAAAACCATTGAGTTTAAGTAAAATTTCCAGAATGGCATCAGTGAGAGCTGCCCATGAAACTTCAGGTAGGAGAAATTCTATGTTGTGGTTTGCCCGTTTACATGCAATACCCTCATCAAGATTTTCATCGGTTGCTTTTCTCTTATCAAGAAATTTAAGCCTGACATGCTTAGGTTCCAGCTTATCTATACCTCTAGGAGAAAATGGAACTGGCTCCGACTCTTCAATAGTATTTTTGACATGCAAAGCACGAGAATGTGAAGGCCAATGTCTCAAAATTAACTCTGCTACAGAAAGGCATGCGACCTCATCACCAATGGCAATAAGAACTTCCAATAGTTTCTCCATGCAATTCCCTGAATGCATGACAAAGAGAGAAGACAAACTTGTCCACATCATAAAAAAAAAAATGATGCAATTTTACTGAAAACTGTAACGTGTAAACACTAAGAATGAAAGATATATCCAAACAATCAACACAAACAAACACTAAACAAAGAGTTTGGACGCTGGCCAAGCAACAAATTATAGAACATTGGAACAACAAGATAACTGCTTACAATTATTTGGGCTACATAGAAGCCCTTGCTCAAACGCCCAACGTGAAATACTCAACAAACCCATCGAGCAAGATAATGTTCCCAGCTGATTCCAGACAACAGAATCTTTGGTATCAATCTCTACAGCTTGGAGGTAACAGCGAAGAGCACTCTCATAATGACTAGGACCTTGTTGAAGAAAAACAGTTGCAAGATTCTTCAGCACCAAGAATCTACAAAACAACAAAATCAATAGCATATCATATAACCCTCCAAAAAAATTAACAGAAAATGCAATAGATACAGACCTGAGTTGTAGCAAATGACCATCACTCGCATTACGATCAGCCTAAAAGAACAAATAAACAACATACTTAACAATCTACGCAAGCACGGCGAACAAATTAATATTTAAAAATTAGCCTTCAGAAAAGAAAAGCAAAAAAATAAATAAAAATACCTGAGCATTTGATATTAACGGATCTTTTAAAACCGATTCCAATAACTCGCATGCCTTATCATACTCTTTCGCTTGTAATTTAAGCAGCCCATCATGATAATTTTGTGTAAGATGAAATTCCTGAAATTTGTAATTCAACCTCCCAATTACTAAGAGAAAAAAAATCACCCAATTGGCGATGAAATTAGGTTTAAAAAAAAAAAATGATATGTGCATTAATTTTAATAACAGAATGTGTAGTAATTAGAGTAAATAAATGTTACTTTATTACTTTATTGTTCAAGAGTTAAAGGAGGGAGAGAGATACGAGCCTGGGCTTCTTTAGTCGGGGCTAAGGGTTCCCATTGCTCTTTAGAATCAGTATCGTTAATGGCTGCAATAGAGAACTGAGAAACACCCAAGTTTCATTAAATGACAGCGTTAATCGCTGATTAATCAAGCTAATAATTTCAAGAAATTAACCTACCATTATTCAGCTCTCGCGATTACGGTCTTGATTCTTCGATTTCTTCTTCTTTGCTTCAGATTTTTTTAGGCGGGTTCGTTTAGTCGCGTATTTTTTCATTAGTATTACAGTGTCTTGGGCTCTGTGATTTTACTATTATGGGCTTCCTAATAAACCCCCCTCGGAAAAACATTGTGGTTTATTCGTCATTCTGCCTCCAAAAGGCACCATTTAGTTTCTCTTCTCCGTCTTCTAGGATAATCAGAATGGATATTCAGTAGACGAGCAGTCGTTCGTTGAGATTGATCTGCTATGCTACATTGTTGGGTTCAGTAGCAGCAGGCCAGCTCTTGGCGACGGTAATGTTTTGATTGTTGGGGGAGGAAACACTTCCTCTGCAAATGGGTTCTCGCGTTTCCGAACTGAAAGGGCTGGTATGGAGTGGAGATACCGTATCCTGCTTCTGTATTTATTTCTTTTTTCATCTGTTTTTTTGTTGGTAATTCTGAATCTTAAATCCCCATTTGCCTGATGATAGATACCTGCTAGCTTTTACTATACAATTGAAGAAAGATGATTCTGAACCGGAATAGAAGATTGTTAGATACGGATTTTCAAGACTGATGATATTCTTGAGCACAACCAGGTTTGTGATGAACTATTCTATTATTGGGAATCCCACACTGGGCTTGGTATTGCTTTGTTTGAGAATGGCTTTCATCATTCCTAGTTTTCTTCCATCTTTATCTGCTGGTGAGGAATGCAAGGCCAGAGACATTGGATAAAAGTATTTCCATCATTTTTGTAGTTTTCCTCTTTTGATGTCAGAATTGTTTGAGCAGAGACCATCTTTCCCCAGATCCTATTCTTTAGCAAGTGTGGCGTGACCTCTGGTACTGCCCATTTGAATATTTCAATTCGTTTCATAGGAGTTCTGATGCATCAGCGAGCCTTCTCCTGGAAATTTTCTATGAATGTCGTGAACTTTTCACGAGGCCTATGCTTCCGTCCACCCAACTATAACAACATGCAATGTCGGTGTTTTACCAAACTTAGTAAAAGCATTAGTTAGAAAAGTACTGAGAAAGCATTACATTTTCACATAACCGCTAATAAGAATCATCGTGGTTTTATTAATGAATTATTATAACCGCTAATGTAAATAGAAATTGTTAGGGATGTTTAAAAAAACCGACCAACTAATTAAACTGAAAAAACCGAGAACAAAATTAATCGAAGAAACTGAACCGATAGAAAAAACCGAATAAACCGATTAAAAAATAAAAAAAAACCACCGGGTCCGGTTCGGTTCTGGTTTAAAAAAGCTTAAACCGATTGAACCAAACCAAACTGGTTTAAAAAAAAGTATAAAAAGAACCATCTCTAACCCTAACTAAATCACTTTTCCACTTTCCAGCTGCCAACCCCCCCTCCCCCTCCATCCTTCACTTTTCCTCTTCCCTTTCCCGGAACCCTAAATTACCCACTTCCCCCCCCTCAAGCCTTCCTTTCCCAGCAACCGCCACCCTTCTCAAGCCTTCCTTTCCGGCCGCCAACCCCCCCTCCCCCTCCAGCCTTTCCCTTTTCCCCTTCCCCTTCCACAACCCTAAATCACTCCCTTCCCTTCCCTTCCCAGCAGCCACTCCCC
>Ga0325414_1001691_pt1 | contig 21624 bp, 19 predicted proteins | sample PopdelMetagenome_8_FD_206183 | JGI IMG/M metagenome (GOLD analysis project Ga0325414, IMG submission 206183) | Populus deltoides microbial communities from Bellville, Georgia, United States - Leaf-PdKOR-R3 | ecosystem: Host-associated > Plants > Phyllosphere > Phylloplane/Leaf | place: USA... | reverse complement strand
TCTCAGTGAAATCTGATGTCTTTAGCTTTGGTATCATGTTGCTAGAGATAGTAACCGGAAAGAAAAGTAGAGGGTTTTACCATCCAGATAATACCCTAAGCCTCATAGGATATGTAAGTATCCAGGGTTAAATTTCCTTATTACATTCAATCATTTTAGCGATTAATGATGAGGTTTCAAATGATCTAGGCATGGAGATTGTGGAAAGAAGGCAAACAATTAGAATTGGTTGATGGATTGGCCGAAGAGTCATGGAATCTATCGGAAGTCATGAAATGTATCCACATTAGCCTGTTATGTGTTCAACAATACCCTGAGGAGAGACCAAGCATGGCCTCAGTGGTTTTGATGTTAGGTGGAGAGAGGACATTGCCAAAGCCAAAAGAACCAGGCTTCTTTAAGGATAGAGGTCCAGTTGAGGCATATTCTTCATCCAGCAAGGTGGAATCATCTTCAACCAATGAAATTTCAACCTCAGTCTTGGAACCTCGGTAGTGACTTTGTAATTTTTCCTTCTAGACTTGGTATTAAACGATGTTTCACTTACTGTCCATACTGGATTGTCAGCTGCAGTAGTTCTGGTTTGGATTTGTAGCTGGAATGGGTCTGCTATATCGTGTTTTTGACATTGCTACTGGTTGTAAGTTATAGAAAATGTATACTGCCATTACTTTCTCTTATCATTAGTTATTCCATATGTGATATGTTAATGATTCTCAAAACTTCCTTCAAATCCGTTCCTCTTAAATTCTACTGATCCTAAGCATAACTCCTCAAGCATTGCAAATCTATACTTTTACTAGTATATTCTAGTCTTGATTAATATCAAAAAGATATTACGATTAAATTTATCTTTGTATTGGGTTTTTATTTGTAAGAATTATTGTGATCTCAATTCTATTTTTAAGCTAGTGTTGCAAGCATTTATATAGTGGTTATCTAATGTCCAACCCTGAATCTACATCTACCGTGGACATATTTTTTAGTGCCTTTAAAATCATTCAAGAGCAACTATAGCTCATGCAAGCTTAAATAACCAATATTTTAAATAGTTGAATCTATAGAGATTTCCAAAATAGGGCAATGTAATAACAATGAAAATCTCAACAATAACCATCATAGATAACCATAGGTCACCACAACCATGATGAGCTAGCCATAACTCATCAAAATAAAGGCCCTCAATTTTTACAACTAACTTGATCTTAAATTATTATTAGATGGATTCATGACATGACATGAATTACATATTTGATTAGTAAAAGTTGTATGAAAATAAAAATCTTAAACATGTTAAGATGAATCGTAGTAGTACTATCACTACTAGAAAATTGGTAAATACAAACGGAAACACCAACGAAATATTTATGTCGTTAGATTGTAGTGAATTTAATCAACATAATATTCTCTTGCTATATCCGTCGGTAAACACTGATGGAACTATTCCCTCAATATATATCAAGGGAATTACAATGAAAAAAATAATTAAAAAAAAACAAAAAGTATGATGATGTGTCATTTATATAGACAACATTACCAACGGTTTTAATATCGATGGCAAAATCCATTCGTATGCCCATCGGTAAATTGTTCCCTTCTCAATTATGTCAGTATTTTTCAAAGAGCTCTAGAACTGTTCACTTCTTAATTGCACTGTTAATTATTGTTCTTTATAGACAGAATCACCGACACATTGAAAAGTTGTCGATGATATTTTGGGGTTTCTGAAAAAAATTTATTAAATAAAAAAGTTAAATTAAGTAACACTGATGGAATCACCGATGAAATGGTTAAAAATATTAATATTTAATTATCCGTCAGTAAAATGCCCAAATAAAAAGACCATAATCCCTCATTTCATAAACAAACATTCTTCTCTCTTCCCCTTCTGTAAAAAACATCGTCCCTTTTTTTCTTTCTCTTCCTTTCGTAACTCCTTTTTTATTCTCTTCTCTTCTCCTCCATATGTAGGTATGTCTTCTCCTCTCTTCTTCTCCTCTCTTCTTAATTTTTTTTTTTAATTAACATACTTTATGAAATTTGTTTTTTCTTTTCTCTTCTCAGCTTCATATGCAATTAAATTAAGGTAAGATTTTTATTTTTTCTTTTATTTTTTGGGTTTTTTTATTTATATTTTTTTATTTTTAAATTTTTATGTTCTTAATAATTGTATGAATGTTGTTATAGGATTGTTTTTCATTTGAGATCAATTTTATTGGAGTTGGATTTTGTTTTTGAATTTCAATTAAATTAATTTTGAGGAAAATACCGATGAAATGAAGTGGTTAAAAAACTTTGTTGGTGCGCTTTTCCTGTTAGTAAATCTATCGGTAATTTTATTACCAATAGACTCACTAACAAATCAACAATTACTAATAAGAGTTTTACCGACGGAGCATTTTTATCCATGAGCCCGTTGGTAAATTCATTGCTGATGGAATGATAGAAGTACCAATCATTGATTAGTTTGAGATGAAACAAAAATTATAGAATTACCTATCTCAATAAAGGTAATCTTTTCAATCAATGGTGTCACAACCCAATTTTGAAAGAAAAGATTGGGTTATGTCATTGTAGAGACAATTTTGAGCACCTGAAATTAAACAAGCACACGTATACAAATATATGATTTTATTAAAAATATGAATGGGTACAATCTCTATGTAATATATTCTTTCAAAAGAATATGGCAATCATCTGATTCTTCCCTTGGATTTGATGTATGGTGACTTGATTTATTTGAGTAATCAAGCCAAGATTTGTGCTTTGCAAGAACGCGAATTTGGGCGTGTATTGCGAAGCAAGATTTGATGATTTTATGCTTTGAAGAGTACCTTTGATCCGTCTACAAAGTGTTGTTGAAGAACTCTTATGGGGCGTTTTGGCTTGATCCAACATAGCTTCGTTCTTTGTAGACTTCAAGCGTAGATGAAAGAGGCTTGAGAACTCTTTGAGAGAGCTTCCTTGCTTGAAGAGAGAGAGAGAGCGAGAGCTTCCTTGCTTGCAGAGCTTGTCTTGAAGGAAATTTTTTATCTCCCGGAGTCCCCCTTCCTTTAGGTTGAGGCCCTTTATTTATAGAGATCTGTAAGGGCTCTCAGGTCCTTTTCCAATGCCACATGGCATAATTTTATTGGTTGATATTTATTGACGGGATCTTGCATTTATGACAAGATATCTGATGAGATCTTGTATTTATGACAAGATATCTTGAATATCTCATCCCAAGTGTCAACTTTTCATTGGCCAAGAAATATATGAAGGCTCATTTATTTTCCATGTCATTTATTTCAATTTTATTTTATCCTTTCTTTTAAAGAATAACATAACACATGGCGAAATTTGATTGGTAGAAAATTTATGTTTCTACAGATGCCCCCTCGAGACAAGTTCACTTACTTTAAAAACAAGTGGGCATGTCTCAAAAAAAATAATTGAGAGGGTTTTATATTTTCAACTAAAATTTGATTTGATTATATTAGATTTTCACAACAAGCAGATAAATTTTATCATGAAAATAAAATATAATAATCAAAATTGAAAATTTATGTATCAATCTTGATTGAGATTTATCAAATCAAATGATAGAATATTCAGGTCGAATATCTCATTTGAAACTGCTGCATATTAGGACCAAACAAAATTTATATTGATACCCGAATAGAGACCAACACTTTGAGCGGGCTGAGGAACTTTTTTTTTTCACTGGAAGTGGTCACTGTAACTTCTTGTTTTAATTAGAGATCTCATTGTACTGAATCCAACGACGGAATCCGTTCATGATTCCGACTAACTGTTGATGAGTTATGGAATATTAAAGATTTTGATTCCTTTTCTCTTCCTTCTCTGGATATGCGTGCACTCATATTGGTGCATTATTTTCTTAATTCACATTCAAATGCTCTTTCCTATATAATTCGTTCTGAACAGTATAGAAAATTTGTTGTTTCCTTTTCTTTTGGAGTTAAATGCTTTTACTGAACAGGAATTGTTCTCTTTAGTCTTCACTGTTACGAGGCTTTGAATAGGAAATAAAATTTGACTCCCCTATGCAATTGTTTCAGAGGAGGACACGGCACCAATGCAAGCAAGCAGCCGACCTTGTTTTTTGCAAACAGGAACCCCTTTTTTTTTTTCCTCTTTTGTTGTACCGTAGATTTCTCAGAGCCCTTTAAAAAGTGTGATATAATTATCAGCATATACAAGAGCACCATTAACACACGCTCAATCACTTCAAGTCCACAGTTGTCAAGCTGTTGTTTTCTTTTTGCTGGTTCTTCTGGCTGTTTCTGCTGACATCTTCTGCTCGAACAATCTCCCCACAGCAACTGCTCAACCTCCATTGGTTCTTGAATGCCAACTTCTCTTTTTCCTAATAACTTTGCACATACGTGTAGGCATTGACGGGGGACTAAGGAGCAGGGTAGTGCTAATCCAATTCTCAAATACTTCATAGTGGGTCTTACCAGGCGGTCCCTTTCATAGACCAAGCATCGTCTCCTGGTGAAACAACAACAAAGCTTACGCTGCTGCTATTTTCTACTGCCCTTTTATTAGCAGTGTAGCCTCCATCTAGCAGCCCAGCATCACCGATGATCTTAACAGGTATGCATGGCTCTCCAGTATTTGTTTTACAATTGCAGGTTTTCTTCCTTTCGTTTTTTGTATATATACAGGACACAATTCTGAGTTTATGCAGGTGAAGTAATCTGGAAACTTTAAACCAAAGCTCGTAAAACAACTCTTATTATAATCAAATTATCTTGATTCGAACGTCTATGAAATTGGAAGCAACGTCTGTTGTAGGTAGATTCCACATGATTTATACGCAAAACCTCATTCAATGGAAGGAAGCGGGAGTGCAACATCTGTTGTTGTCAATATTTCACATGATTATTGTTTTTACCATTGTCAACACTGCAATCTCAACTTGGATTTCAACTATGTTTATTATAAACCAATCGTGGAAGAACTTCCAAAGTTTCTGAGGCTTCATGATGCGTGAGTATATGTGATCTTCCAACCAGTGGTCCAGAATTGTGATTTCCTTGTCCATCAGGCGTGTTTATGGTTGAAGTTGCCGCTAGAGATTCAACATCCTTGTCATCAATGCTCTCTAATCATTGGCACCACAAATTATGACATATTATTATAAGCCCTGAATTGACGAGTTATGGTATATATGCTCTCCCAGCTCTGGATTACTTCTGCAAAAGCTGCAAGTTCAATGCGTCTTTTTTTTTTCATGAATCTAGAATTCATCAGACATGAAGGCCAAAGTGATTCTACCATTTCAGTTACTACAGAAGTCCATTTCACGTCAACATATATAATGGTTTTTTTAAACAAGGGTGACCTTGTACTGATTTGTAGGATCCAACGCTTCCTGCACCCATGTTCTTCATCTAGCTTCTTCTGCCATTCAAGCAATCTGGATTTATCCTTAGATTCATCAACATATGTTATATCTGATGCTCTTTCAAGTTCAATTGGTCGGAAAGACCATACAACTTTAAATCAAAACCACCCGTAATTGATTGGAGCTTTTCATTAGCATTCTGAAGCACTTTCATATCTGTCTCCTTGTTTGCATCAATTCTAACAAGTACCTAATTTCTTGTTCAACCCATGAATAATGTCTTTTTTTTTTATGAAGTGCATTAGTTTGCTCTCCTGATCTCAGGTGCTTATTCTTAAAGTGTGGATTGGAAATCCATTCTCTGGTTCAGATAGCAGGAGCGACAAGTCACTAACCATCCTTGTATAATCTCTTAAAGCATCGATGACAAGAAAGATATATGTCCATGTATAATTTTTTGTATCTATGTCCTTGCAGATTTTTCCTCAGCAAGTCCTGCCCCCTAGGGCTCATAGTAATATCTTACATGCAAAGGGCCACTTTTATCTTCCCAATGAATCACTAACAAGTTGCTGCAGCAGCAGCTTCTATCCGACCAGCTAGTGTGAAGCCTTCTTCTTCTGTTGGCAGCGTAGCTTCCTCAAGTAGTTCAAGTTCGGATTCCAATCCCTGCACATGTTGGGGCCAGAACAACTTACAAAGGAACCCATCCTCGGGCTATGCCTTTTTTTCAATGAATCAATTTTATTCTTCTTGAATGCTTCATCCTCCACAGTTTCAACGACAACAACAACCATTCATACAGGCACAACAAAGCCAACAAGGTCATCAAAATCCAAGTATTTCTAGTGGCTCCTTGTCATCCCAGAAGCATTTGCAGAACAGCAGCATAAACCACATGAGAGTGAATTAGGTGGAATTTGCAGCAGTCATCCAGATCCAACCATTTGCAGAATCAATCTGTACCGAACTAGCAGCGGCAGCTGATGCAAATTCAGAATGTTACTCCCCAAGCCTGTACAGTCCATCAACTGTTGACAGTCGAGTTTTCGGCTCAAACATAAGTATTTATGGCCAGAATTTAATGCCAATACATCTCGTGAACTTTGCTTTGATGAAATCCACACCAATGGGTAGTGCCTATAGCGAAAGTGGAAATACTGGTGAAAAGAAACCGCTGCAGCCACAAACACTAGTCTTTTAAGTCCTCAGACGTCTCCTCCTTTTGCAATTTCATTTGCTTCCATCAACGGAACCACAGCTTCCCCAGGTCTTGATGTTTCATTGCTGGTACAGAATCATGCTCTTCTCCAAAGCTCTCCAGAGGCAACAAGGCATGGCTATCACTTCATCGCTGCAACCCAAGCAACACCCATTAACTGCTGGGCAATCAATTATGTTCTCGCGGCCGGATTTAACAGACTCCCTGAAACCGTAGTATGCTGATGGTTTCTCGTGCTTTGGATATTTTTTTGTTTTGGTAACTCCGGCTTGTGACTTTTTGTGGAGGCTTCATGCTTTATGTAATAAAATTCTTCTTTTTATTGATAAAGTCTATATTTTGCCTTTCCTTGTGTCTTGTTACTTGGATTTTTATGTTATGATTGTGTTTTGAGGTTTACTTATTCCTCTTTTTCCATGTAAACAATCATATTGGCTCAAACAGCTTTAAAGAATGATGTGTGACTGTACTTAGAATAACTTCTAAGTTGCCTACGTACCTTTGTGGATAAAGGATCAAGTCACAACATGGTTCAAAATATTTTTTTTTGTCAAAGACTTTTTTTTTTTTTGCATAACTGTACTCGGAATGAATTCCAAGTTGCTTACGTACCTTTATGGATAAAGAATCAAATCATAACGTAGTTCAATTTTGTTTGTTTTTTTTTTGTGCCTTTCACAGTTTTAGCTCATGCGGGCCAGGAGCTATATCAGATTTCAAGCATGGTATCTTTTCAAGAATTTGCCGTTGATAGGCCCAATCCTCAATCCATTCTCATCGATAATTTTGTAAGCTCCATTGGTGTAGAATTCTTGAACCGCATAAGAGTCATCCCATTTGGAAAGGAATTTGTTGCCCCCATCTTGACGATACTTAAAACATTGGTGGAACTTTGAGGAGATGATACCATTTTCATGTATCCATGGTCGTCCAAGTAGCATATTATAAGTAGTTTTGGCATCTATGACATGGAAAAATGCATTGAACTTCATATCTTCCATGTGTATCGCAAGCCTTATCTTTCCTATGGTGTTTTACCCTCCTTGATTAAAACTTTGAATCATCAGATGACTTGGGAAAAGTTCATCCATAGGAATCCCCAGCTCTTTCATAGTCTTAAGAGGTAGTATATTGACCGCCGAGCCATCATTCACCAAGATACGATTCATCATCTTTTCATCAACATATCCTTTAATGAACAATGACCGATTATAGAGTTTTGATCCAAGCAACAAGTCTTCATTGTTAAAGGATATCTCTGTTGTGCATACACTGTGAGACAAGTTTGAAGGGTCATCATGATTTTCCTTCATGACAGGTTTAGTATGAGTTTTCTCTTCATCAACATGATAGCAAGCAACAGGTACATTTTCAATTCTTCTCATTTCTATTGGCATGTACTCATTCAGTGTAACGGGCTTTCTTAGACTTTGAGTTGAAAAACCCTCATTTCTGACTGGTATGGACTTTCGTTGAATCTTTCGACGTGTCGGCTCAATTAGCTTCCTCACTATCAAGATCCTCATTCTAGTTGGCTTTGTCATCTACATGCGCCTCTTCCTTCCTCTTCTATGCATGACTAAAGTCCATCCTTCGTCATCATAATTTTCAGATGAATCAGGTTTCGAGTTGTCAACATGAGGTGTGAGGGTTATACATGGAGTTTGACTTGAGGATGCAATGAAGCTCGTAGGCAAAATGATTCCAAGCTTTATAGGTTCAAAGGAGCCAAAACTTATTGTAGGGAGTGATTGGCATGGTCCTAAATTGACCATGGCTGTGATATTAGAGGTTGCTACTTCATCATCGAAAATGATATCCCCATTCTCGTGTAGCCTCATGATCTTATCTTTCAGCACAAAGCACTTCTCTACGGGATGACTGATCAAGCGATGGTATTTGCAATAGTTTGGATTGTCCATTTGGTTTGCTTCATCGGGGCGTTTCACCTCCGGTAACTCAATGATATTTGCCTCAAGCAAATCATCCAACATCCTAGATATGTCTGAGTCGGGGAATGGATACACCTTTTCTTGTCGCTCTTTCAGGGATGGTTTCTTTCTTTCACCTTTTTGAAAAGTAACCGGTGTCGCCCGATCATTCCTCTTAACTCCAGTTGGTACCCTTGTGGTAGTCGAGTTAACTACTAAAGATTGCTTTCCCTCGACCTTTGCAGTGCTCTTTTCAAATCTATGACCTTCAAGCTTATTTCTCATTGGCTCTTGCATAGGTAATGATGAGCTTTCAGCCGCCGCAATGCTAAGTTCCATGTCGTGTGCTCGAGTAGCCAATTCTTTAAAAGACTTTGGTTTGATACCTTATAAAATATAGCGTAGTCCCCAATGCATCCCTTAAATACACATGTCTAGCGCAGAAGTTTCGGTGAGCCAATCTCTACAGTTGAGGCTAAGGTTTCTCCACCGGTGAATGTAGTCGATGACAAGCTCTTCCTTCCATTGACGTGCATTAGTGAGTTCAATCATGCTAACCACACGACGGGTGCTGTAAAAGCGGTTAAGAAACTCGCGCTCCATTTGCTCCCAAGCATCGATCAAGCCAGACTCCAAGTCAGTATACCAATCGAAGGCATTACCTTTTAAGGAACGAACAAACTGTTTTACCATGAGATCGCCATTAGTTCCGGCATTGTTGCAAGTCTCCACAAAGTGAGCTATATGTTGCCTAGGATTCCCTTTGCCATCGAATTGTTGAAACTTTGGTGGTTGATAGTTCGGAGGCATCCTTAGCATGTCAATTCGTTGGGTGTACGGCTTTCACATAAGAATACGAGGGTTGAACTGAGCTTTCTACTTGGTCCGTGATGGCTTCCTTGATAAGTTCTTTCAGTTGATTCATGGTAAAAATACCATCAGTAATACCGTGTATATTCCTTGCAGCTCCGATTGTAGAATCTTTAATGACATCTAATTGATCTACTTATAAAGCCTTAGTAGCCGAGGTTTGGCCTCCTTCGTTCATGCTCTCAAGCTTGTTCATCAACTTTGCTATCTCGTGGTCTTTTGCCTTGAGTGAAGTCGAAAGCCCCTCGACGAGTTTTGTCAAGGTAGCCACTTGATCCTCTAAAGATGTTGTCTCGATCATCATCACTGACATGGTGCCAAAACCGGAAGCCTTACTTGGTGATTGACACGGAGAAGTTTCCATGGGTGAATTGTCGAAGTCGCCTTGAGTGCTGAAGAGAATTTCAAGCACCCCACTTGACTCTTGTAGTGGAGTTGCTTGTGGCTTCATCTTTGAGGTGAGATCTTGTGCCCCTCTTACATTCGAAGTTGATGTCAACTTGAGAGTCGGCTTAGTTTGTTCATACAACTCGACGATGGATTTTTTTTTCAATGGCGGGGTTGAAGAATCTTCAATAGTATGCTGGCGACTTGAATCCATAGCCTTGTTGCTCTTGGATGTGACAATGGTGATCATGTTCCTCCTAGTTGCTATTGAGAGTTTGTTGAAAATTCTTTCTTGAAGGGAAGAGATGAGAGGTAGAGATATCCCTAGTGGAGTCGCCAGAAATTTGTAGACACAATTTTGAGCACCTGAAATTAAACAAGCACACGTGTACGAATATATGATTTTATTAAATATATGAATGGGTACAATCTCTATGTAATATATTCTTTCAAAAGAATATGGCAATCATCTGATTCTTCCCTTGGATTTGATATATGGTGACTTGATTTATTTGAGTAATCAAGTCAAGATTTGTGCTTTGCAAGAACGCGAATTTAGGCGTGTATTGCGAAGCAAGATTTGATGATTTGATGCTTTGAAGAGTACCTTTGATTCGTCTTCAAAGTGTTGTTGAAGAACTCTTATGGGGCGTTTTGGCTTGATTCAACATAGCTTCGTTCTTTGTAGACTTCAAGCGTAGATGAAGGAGGCTTGAGAACTCTTTGAGAAAGCTTCCTTGCTTGAAGAGAGAGAGAGAGCGAGAGCTTCCTTGCTTGCAGAGCTTGTCTTGAAGGAAATTTTTTTATCTCCCGGAGTCCCCCTTCCTTTAGGTTGAGGCCCTTTATTTATAGAGATCTGTAAGGGCTCTCAGGTCCTTTTCCAATGCCACATGGCATAATTTTATTGGTTGATATTTATTGACGGGATCTTGCATTTATGACAAGATATCTGATGAGATCTTGTATTTATGACAAGATATCTTGAATATCTCATCCCAAGTGTCAACTTTTCATTGGCCAAGAAATATATGAAGGCTCATTTATTTTCCATGTCATTTATTTCAATTTTATTTTATCCTTTCTTTTAAAGAATAACATAACACATGGCGAAATTTGATTGGTAGAAAATTTGTGTTTCTACAGTCATAACTTCCTCCTGAATTGCAACCAATAACTCCTTCAACATAGCTCCATAACCTTCCCTCATGACCCCTTCACTATCAACATCAGCACCCCTAGCCATCGATCAATATATTAAAGATATGGTGATTTGAATCCTTAGAGGGTTGTTGTGGTAGCTTTGTTATCACAGGTTGTCGTGTGTATGTGTGTGTGTGTGATCCTTAGAGGGTTGTTCTGGTTGCTTTGTTATCACAGGTTGTCGTGTGTGTGTGAGGAAGAGATAGCTGCTACAACCAAAAAAGAAGGGAGAAAATGACCAAAACTTTAGGGTCATTAATATCCTCCCTTGAGATGTGTTGGACAGCACCACTCATAATAGAAGGAAGACTAAGAAGAGATGTTCTAGGTGCAGTATAACCGTCCAACAAGAATAAGGAGCAGCAAGCGACTTGAATGGATTGAATCTGTCTGTACATAACCCAAGACGCATGTTCCTTGATTCAGCTGAAAAGTAAGGATGCACACTGTTAAAGTGTTTTTATGCTTCACCGTCAAAAGGGTGCACCATCACTCTATCCACCACATCATATTATTTGTGTCATGTCATGTGCCCAACAGTCTTTGGTGACATGAATAACCTCTACAGTTCAAGTGTGATTGGGAAGTATCTAAGTTTTTTATGTGCAACAAGAGTCCTTCCCTTGCTAGTTATGAGTTTATAATGAGAATGCCCACATCTTCTGTACTCGGTTAGCTCAACATTTTCAAGGTAATACAACATGCAGAAGTTTGGACTCATGCCAATTTTCTGGTATCCTAGACCGAGGGGTTTCATCATGGACTTTACAGCATAGAAGTTCTCTTTTAGCTTATTCCCTTCAGGTAAAATGCTTCTCGCTCATTCAATAATTCTGTTATAACCCACCTCACTCAATCCATGATCCAACTTGATGGTGAGCACCTGTGTAATGGCTGATAATTTCCTATGATTTATGCAATCATCTCATAATGGTTCGTTAAAATCTTAGAAAAGAAGAAGAAGACATGGGAAACATAAACTTTGAATTGGGGTGCAAGGCTTGATTGGGGTGCAAGGTTGGGTAAGTGGGAAACATAGACAACTAAAAGTTTTATGATAATTTGGTTGACACCCAAACAAAGCCTCAAAAGGAAGGATATCGTGAATTAGAAGTGTGGGAAAGTGGTTAATAAGGTAAATAGTAGTTTGAAAGGGATGTGGCCAGTAGGAATGGGAAGAGAGGCCTCAGGAGTAGAGTTATACCGATTTCAACAAGGTGAATAATCCCGTTATGAGAAAGATAATTTTTTAGAGCAAGAAATTATCCCCCTAATGTTAGAATAAAGACATTTTATGGGCTTTTGAAAAAGTTTTCCAGTAAATTATTAAATTGACAGAAAATGCAACTTTCACCAAATTTTTATGTCACTATCAAAAAATCGATAAATACAAATGGAAATATCGAGGGAATATTTTCATTGGTAAATTGTTGACGGATTTTACCGACGGAAATATTCCATTGGTATATACCGAGGAAATTATTATCCAGACTTATCATTAGCCCCTTATGCCGATTCTTTCGACATTGCTGAATTCATCGACGTTGTCGATCTCATTAGTGCTGCTGAATTCCCCACTATCTCATTATGTCATTCCAGCACTGTTTCGTCAAGCCTTGGGCAATCTATCGTCCAATCCCCCAACTCTCGTCAGCACCCTGCTACGCTAAATGTTGTGTGCTGCCGCACACATACGTTGCTGATTTTCACTATTGTCACGCTGGTTGCGTCAACCTACTCCCTGACAAATTTTAACCCTGTGACAAACCTCTCCCACCAAAAGAAGTCGACGTCCTCGTCGAACCAAGTTTGAAGCACTTCTACCCCAAGTTTGTACCACTTTTCACTGATTCGTGTCCCACACACACAACCTCTCGGTTTTGCCCATATTTACATCCAAAATGTCATCCACCAATTTTGCGATGCCAAGCTGGCAGCCCCTTTGCTGGACTCTACTCTAAAACCCCGATTTTTTTAAAAATTTTTCCAGGTTTATCGGGTTAATGGGTTGGGTCTAATAACTATGGTATTAAGTTGTTGTTTTATTCATTAATTATTTTTAATATTTTTTTCTCAATTTTATCCTTCAATATTGAATTGGTTGGAGAATAAACAACATGATTTTTTTTTCTTTTTATAGTGTTATTATTATCTCAAATAAGTTTTTATTTTTATGTTGATGCTCAATTTTGTTACCATATATTTTTATCATATAATTAATTTTTTTTATATAAAAAATAAACTAGTAAACTCAATAGAGTCCATTACACGATTTGCCGGGGGACTAAGATGGATACAATATGTCATTATCTCAATAGTTTTTGTTAAAAAAGTTATTATCTTGAAATTTTGTCAAAAGTTAAGTCATGTTTTTACCAATTATTAAGATTACATTTGGATACATAAAATCAATCAATTTAATTCGGGCTAACTCCTACACGATTTAATTTAAAACTTGAGTTAGATAAATAGTTAAATAACGAGATTTTAAAATTAATATATTAAGTCAATTTAAATAAAACAATTAAAGAATTCTTCACATTATAAATATTTGTTTTTATATTTAAAAAAAATATATCAAGTTCGTGGCATAGCATGGACTAATGAACTAGTGTAATTTAAAATCGATCATGTATTACAAATTACCCAACATATCCATATCAACACAAACAAATATAATTAATATAAAAATTCATACACATTAATAATGGTCTACCGTTAGTTTTTCCTGATTGGGCGGTGTTTAGCTGTTGGGTCAGACATGAGGGGAGAGGGATCTACGATTAGACATGAAGGAATGGAGGTGGTGTCATGGGGTTAAATTTTTCGCACCAAAATTCAACCCAATACGGCAGTCTATTCCCAACTAGACTAAGCCTTTCCTCACCTTTTTGCTCGTGTTTCTTGAGACTATATGTTTCGCTCACCCAAAGAGGTTCTCATAATTACCTCGTCGTAAATGAAGAATAAACACAATTAAGCACACCAAGAAAACAAGAATACTTCTCAACCTTTATTTATCTCGTCAACAAAGGATTACTCAATAAGAGTGTGTGTGCTATGCACAGAAATCACATGCTACATAGCAAAGGCTTTGCAGCCTATTTATAGACAAATATGTGAGCTGCAAGGCTCACCCATGATCTCCTATTTTTCAGGACATAGTGGGGCACTTTCTCCCCCATATTCTCCATGATCTCAACAGCTTGGTGAGCACCCCAGTTATGCTCCCACGTTCTGCCCCTATGAGGCTGCCACTTCACCCACGTTCTGCCCCCATGATGCAGCCACTTCACCCACGTTTTGCCTGTCCACATGGCAGTCCTAATTGCCTATTCTGCTGCGTCAGCTGCTGACTTAGAAGGTCCATGATCTAAGTCCGCATGTCCATGCCAAGTCGCAAGCTCAAAGACTCGTATAGACCATTGCACGCAGCTTGCCGAATTCATGTCTGCCTACGCAAGGCTGCTGCTGTCCGTCGCTACCGAATTCTAGGCAGTGTGCTTTCGTTGGCGAGTCCCCGCGCCTAGAGCTCTAACAAACCACCCCCACTAGAAGAGTCTGATGTCCTTGTCGGAATAGACGTGAGGTAGTCTTGCACTTGATCCTCAAATTGCCACAAATCTGTATCCTTCTCCCACAAAACCTCCTTATTTTTCTTCCATTTTACCAAGAATTCTCTTTGTCAATTCTTTCTATGTTGGCTGAGTCGATGATGATCCATGATCTTGACGATACCATCGTCAAATTGGTTGTAAATTGTAGGAGGAGCTCTTTGCAACTTACTTCTCTTTAGATCCTCTTGGTCTTCATAAAAAGGTCGCAAGTAACTTACGTGAAAAGTAGGATGAATCTTTAGCCGTTTGGGCAACTTCAACCTATATGCAACAGCCCCTACCTTTTTGATGATCTCGAAAGGTCCATCGTATCTTGGCACCAACCCTCGGTGCTTCGTCGTCCCCATAATTTTCTTCTAAATTTAGGGAGTTACCTTGAGCAACACCTTGTCGCCCATGCTGAATTCCAGCAATCCTCGCTTTTGATTGGCATATTTGAGCATCCTTTTCCTTGCCTTACGCAAGCTATCTTAGGCTTGCTCAAACAGTTCCTGCAGCTCCATCGCAAACCTGTACGCCGCTGGACTCTTCCCACTAAATATCTGCACTGCAATCTTGGCAGGAGTTTGGGGTTGTGCTCCCAAAACCAGCTCAAACAGACTTGCTTCCGTTGCCGAGGTTTCTGAAGATTATAGCAAAACTGTGCACTATCCAGCAACTCCAACCAGTTTCACTGCATCGCTATCACATAGTGTCTCAAATATTCCTCCAGCAAAGCATTTATCCTTTCCGTCTATCCATCGGTTTACGGATGGTTGGCAGTAAAAAATTTGAGCCTTGTTCCCATCATATTGAACAACGTTGTCCATAATCTGCATGTGAATAGCACATCGCGATCGCTTACAATGTCAGAAGGAACTCCAAAGTACTTCACCACGTTATGGTAGAATAATTTAGCGGCCACTTCGGTTGTACACACCGTTGGGGCAGCCACAAACACCACGTACTTGGTGAATCTATCCACGACAACCATGATCGTGTTCATGCCATCCACCTTTGGAAAACCAACAATGAAGTCCATCGAAACCGATACCCAAGGCTTTTCTGGAATCAGCAACGGCTGTAACAAACCTGCCTCACGTTCCCGTAAAGTCTTGTCTTGCTGGCACACTAGACTAGTCCTGACGTAAAGTTCTACATCGTCCTTCATCTTTGGCCAATAATAATTTTGCGACAGGAGAGCAACCATCCTTTCCCTGCCTGGATGTCCAGCCCACTGCGGATCATGAATCTCCGTCATTACATATTTCCGCAGCTCTCCCTTTAGCATGAAGATTCGACCTCCTTTTGCATAGAGTAGGTCTTGTTCCAGCCAATACCTCCTTATTGTCCCTTCTCGTACAAGCTCAACCATCTTCTTGTACGCTGCGTCTTCCCCAGCAGTTTGACAAAGTCGACCCAGCATGTCCGACTCTACCTGAACAATAGCAAGAACAATAGCAATTACCTCATGTCTGCTGAGTGCATCCGCAACCTGATTGTGGCTCCCTGGTTTGTGCTCCTATACGAAATCATATTCGGCCAAGAATTCCTACCACCGAGCTTGTCGCTGTGAAAATTTCTTCTGCGTCCTAGAAAAATATGTTAGCAATGTTGTCGATCTTGACAACGAATTTCAGCCCCAACAAATATACTCTCCATATGCCAAGGCAGTGCACTACTGCCATCATCTCCTTCTCATGCGTCGAGTAATTCTATTCCGCGTCACTTAGCTTCCGACTCTCAAAAACAATCGAATGCCCCTCTTGTACGAGCACTCCACCAATGGCCCTATCCGAAGCATCAGTATGCACTTCAAATGGCTTCTCGAAATCAGGCAGCCCCAAGACTAGAGCTGATGTTACCGCTGTCTTCAGCTTCTCAAAAGCTTGTTGGCAGTCAACCGTCCATTCCCATCTCCGATTCTTCTTGAGAAGATCCGAGAGAGGCGTTGTCTTCTTGTTATAGCCCTTAATGAATCGTCTATAGTAGTTTGCAAGCCCCAAAAATGATCTCAGTTCCGGGACTGATTTTGGCGTTGTCCATTCGACGATGACTTGAATCTTCCGTAGATCCATCTTCACCTGTCCTTCTCCAATCAAGTGACCTAAGAACATAATTTCAGCTTTTGCAAACTCACACTTTTCTCTCTTCACATACAATTCATATTCTCTCAATCTGCTTAGGACTTTAGAAAGATGAGTTATATGATCTTCTATGCCTCTACTATAGATTATAATGTCATCTAAGTAGACTACAACAAAACTGTCTAAGAAAACATATAATACATCATTCATTAGATTGCAAAATATTGCTAGAGCATTTGTTAGGCCGAATGACATAACTAGAAACTCGTATGAGCCATACCTCGTCACACAAGTAGTTTTATGCTCGTCACCGTCAGCAACCCGCATTTGCCAATTTAGTAAAGATTGAGGCTCCACATAATCTATCCATCAAATCCTGAATTAAAGGAACTGGATATTTGTTTTTGATTGTTACCTTGTTGAGTGCTCGGCAGTCCACACACATGCGAAGGCTCCCATCGCCTTCTTTTGAAACAAAACCGGAGCACCATACGGAGCCTTGAAAGGGCAGACAAACCCCGAGTCAATCAGCTCTTCCAATTGTTTCCTCAATTCTACCAATTCCATTGGCGACATTTGATAAGGGGCTTGAGATGGTGGCTTTGTCCCCGACACCAGCTCAATTTGATGGTCGATAGCCCTCCTAGGCGGGAGTTTCTTCGGCAGCTGAGGCGGCATCACATCTTCGAATTGCTGCACTATGCTAGCAATCGGCACATCCCCACAATAGTCTGCTTTCTCATCCACTATTATGGCCAGAAACACTCCCCCTCCTTTCTGCAACGCTTTATCAATAGCAATTGTCGAGACCAAGCTTTTTCCCCATTTCACAACATTCACAGCTGCGACGTTACAACATGGGACGAAACATGGGCATCCCTCACTCTCCATCATCACTCCATTGAGATACAACATCAAAACAATCTTGGCTTTTCATAAGAAACCAAGACCAAAAATAATATCATAATCATCAAGATTTACGACCAGCACGTCCTGCTTACCTCTCCATTAATCCAGCGTTATCGGCACATCGTCAGACATCCCCGCAATTCTCTGTGCCTTCGAGTTTACTGCCTTCATTGATGTATGGCTATCACTCAGCCGCAATCCAAGTTCCTTCACCAGCCGATCTGCCACAAACATGTGGATTGCACTTGAATCCAGCATAACATTCACATCTTTGCCATTTATCCCAATCTTCACATACATTAGATTGTTCGTAGCCCCTGACTTCCCTTTCCGTAGTGCATCAATCCTCACCAAGTCTTGATCAACAGGGCGGGTTTCGGTAGCCGCATCCCCTGATTTAGCTACCAGGTAGTTTATCACACGCATACGATTGACGTGCGTAACTACCCCCTCATCCTCATCGCTATCCCCAACCCAAATAGCATTCAACTTCTCCCTCTTCGGACATTCCCTCGCAAAGTGAGGGCCATCACAAATGAAACAAGTAAAGTTCGGTTTAGTACCTTTACCTTGTGCACTCATAAACTTAGCCTTGCCTTTATCCGCGGCAGCAGCCTTCGATGCACCCCCACCGAACTTCTTCTTCATCCTTTCCTTTTTGTTTCTTCCCTTAGACTTGAAGGAGGCTGATGTATAGCCCTCTCTAGTAGTTGATTTAAAATCAACCAAACTGTCTGCAGCAGCAATATCGGAGGACAAATCCTTTATGTTCTGTCGTCTTAGTTCCACTTGCGCCCAAGTTTGCAATCCAGACATGAAGTTGAATAACCTGTCCTCCTCGGACATATTCTCGATGTCCAGAATCAAAGAACTGAAAGATTTGACATGCTCACGAACTGACCTTTCATGTTTGAGCCTTTTCAATTCCTCCCACGCAATCCAAGATGTGTTGTTCGGAAGGAACTGCTCCTTCAGCTCTTGCTTGAGACGATCCCACGTCTCAATCATTGGACGTCCAGCACTTAAGTCATCTTTGGTTCTTGTCCTCCACCAAAGCTTCGCATCACCCGTGAGATACATCACGGTGAGATCCACTTGTTCAGCCACGCTGATCTTCCCAACGCTAAAGTATTGCTCCATGTCCCACAAGAAATTCTCAAGTTCTTTGGCACTTCTTGCCCCATCGAAACACTTCAGTTCAGGCACTTTAAGTTTAGAAGTACTTACCCCAATATGAGAGTTTGTCAGTGCCCTTTTCAGAATGGCAATCGTCTCTTCGGCAACTGCCAATCGTTCACTCGATTTTTCCGCAAGAGAAATGTACAAGCTCTTAGCCCTTTCAGCGCTTTCCATAACTTCCTTCAAGCGATCAATAATAGAACGTTCTTCGCTTTCTTCATCCGACCTCATCAAAGTCTCAAGACGCATCAACCATTCCCGAATAACTTTCATGACTTTTGCTGCACGTTTTTAGAATCAACCATGATCTGACACCAATTGTCACGGGGTTAAATTTTTCGCACTGAAATTCAACCCAATGCGGCAGTCTAGTCCCAACTAGACTAAGTCTTTCCTCACCTTTTCACTCGTGTTTCCTACGACTATGTGTTTCGTTCACCCAAAGAGGTTCTCACAATTACCTCGTTGTAAACAAAGAACAAACACAAGCAAGCACACCGAGAATACAGGAATACTTCTCAACCTTTATTTATCTCGTCAACAAAGGATTACACAATAAGAGTGTGTGTGCTATGTATAGAAATCACATGCTACACAACAAAGGCTTTGCAGCCTATTTATAGACAAATATGTGAGCTGCAAGGCTCACCCATGATCTCCTATTTTTCAAGACATAGTGGGGCACTTTCTCCCCCATGTTCTCCATGATCTCAGTAGCTTGGAGAGCACCCCAGTTATGCTCCCACGTTCTGCCCCCATGAGGTTGCCACTTCACCCATGTTCTGCCCCCATGATGCAGCCACTTCACCCACGTTTTGCCTGTCCACATGGCAGTCCTAACTCTCCTCTATTTCTTAGTTGTTTTCTCCTCTAGTTTATATATAACTCATTGTGCATACCTTCTTATCACAATTTATTTCTCTTTATCTTTACCTTTTTTTTTTCTATATCATTTTCTTTTTTTATAAAAGATTTTATCTCTTCTTTATTAGAAATTAAAGTCCTATATTTATCTATGTCCCTCTTTTTTTAATCACTATTTCACTCTCTTATTATTATTATTATTTTATTTTTTGAGTTTTTTTCCTTTTCAAAAAACATATTTAAAAATGGAGTGTTAAAATGGATTATGATAGTTTCTCTCTATTGTACAAAGATATTAATTTTTTTTAAAAAAAAACTTTGTATAGTAAATTTGTAAAGAAAATCACACTAAAAAATGAAAAGAGATTATTTTGGGATCCACACAAATGAAAATAAAAGGGATCAACTTGGAATCCTCACAAATCAAAATAAAAATGGATCATCTTAGGATCTACACATAGCTAAAAATGAAAGGATTAATTTGGGATTCAAGCAAGTAAAATGAAATAATCAACTTGAGATTCTTATAAATGAAACTAAAATGATTAACTTGGAATCCACACAAATGAAAATTAAAGGACAAACTTGGGATCTATACAAAAAAAACCAAAAGGATCAACTTGGGATCCTCCTCAATAAAAAAATAATGATTAATTATAAAATTGTTTGACAATAACAGAAGTTTGATAAGAGATAAGATGCATATATAGTTTCATCAATGAAATTAATTTGATATTGCAACTATATTTTTTTAATAAAAATATCAACATTAATAATAATAATTCTTCAACATGTATATATGATTATGTCTTGCTTTAAACATTATCATAATTCTTCAACATGTCTTAAAAAATAATATTCATAATTACATTAATGTGAATAATAATAATAATAATAATAATTAACTATAAAGTAGAGAATCATAGGGTTTTTTAATCAATAATCATAGGCTCAATTATTAAAATTAAGCGCTTTTCCAATATAAATTGCTCAAGCACCTTTTCCTTGTCTATTATTCCTTTTTTCAATTATTGATTCCTTTAATAAAAATTTAATGTGACACAAGTAATTGATTACATGTTCCTTTGTTTATCAAAATCAAAGATATTCATAGAATACAATATTTAAACACTGAAATAAAAATACACGTAACATTAAATAGTACAAAATACATATTAAATTAAAAATAAAATTAATTTTGATTTATTTTAATTTTATTAATTTAATTTTTAAATAATTAATTAAAATATTAAGCAAAATTTATAAAATTTCTCACAGCATGCATAGTATATACTATAACATTTCATAAATATTTGGATCACGAGGAAACAGGAGGAATTCAGGCTGCATGTATTTGTTTAATGTCTTAATATATAATGAAGATAGAGGAATAAATAAATGTATTTTTATAATAATTTTGAAGTGAATTTATATTCTTTTAATTATTTATATTTTTTTATTAAAAAAACAAAGTAACAAACGCAACCCTAATGCGAGAGAACTGTCATTTTTTTTTTTTTTAAGGATGACAGAGTTACTACATCTCTCCTCTATGAAAGCATTAAGGCAAGAGTGGTGAACAGACATCAACTTCGACGCATTCAAGGGAAATCAACTAGTCACTAGACAACCCATGACTCCAACGCCCTTGTAATCCGGCAACCCTGGCTGCCACTTATTTGGCCGTAGGTATAGCCGTAGTTATATGTACCTTTCAGCTGTCACTTGTAAGCGAAGAAGATCAAAAACGACTGTCCAAGTTTCAGAGAATTTTCACCAGCCTTTACTAATGCAAAGAAAAGTAAGAGTGTAATAAACAAAATTTCGTTGCCTTGGGACAGCAATGAATCCTTGTTAACTGTCGGTCTTCTTCGTCGATAAAAAATCATCAATTTCTGTTTGATTTTGAGATTTCTAAAGAAGAATTTGTAGAAGAGTTTTGTAGAGAAGATGAGAAGAAATTCTTGTAGTTCGGTTTCTCTATTTTTTTCCAATGCAGGAATCCTGCTTTTATACACATTAC
>Ga0325414_1001689_pt1 | contig 21631 bp, 8 predicted proteins | sample PopdelMetagenome_8_FD_206183 | JGI IMG/M metagenome (GOLD analysis project Ga0325414, IMG submission 206183) | Populus deltoides microbial communities from Bellville, Georgia, United States - Leaf-PdKOR-R3 | ecosystem: Host-associated > Plants > Phyllosphere > Phylloplane/Leaf | place: USA... | reverse complement strand
CTTTTAGAGTTAATAATACAACATTTTTTAAATCAAAGTTTTTAATTTGAAAGAAATAAAATTAATATTTTACAATTAGATTATTACAAATATTAAAATATTAAGATGATTCTTGTAAATTATGATTATGATTTTTTTATATAAAAAATAGTGGTAATTTTGATATATTATTTTTGCACTAATATCAACTTTTTGTTTTAAAAATTATTTTTGTATGGTTATTATTTAAGTAGAAGCTCGAGTTGCCCTTGAATCATTAGGTTATGTCAAACCATATTATAAGACATGTTCCAAACTCATTTTTATTTGACATATGTTATGATATGGTGGGGTATGACTTGATGATTTAATGACAATTTAAATAATATAATTTAAAAATAGTGGGTTGACATTGGTAAAAAAAGTAAAAAAAAATAAACTACTATAAAATCATATACTAGTACATGGATGTAAAGAAGCTTACAATTGTTGTTGGATTAATTTAAGATATTTTATAAAATTGTTGTTGGATTAATTTAAGATATTTTATAAAACTATTCTGAAATAGCTTGTTACTCCATTTTTTTTTAAAAAATAGAGTAAAAAAAGAAGAATAATCAGAGCTTCCAGTAAAATCTTTCAATTAGTTTTATAGTTTTTCAAATTTATACTAAGTTTAGAAAATATATTTTAGAGATTTATTAGAATTTTTCTTTACAAGTTTTTCAAATAATGAAACACTTGAATAATATAACATTTTCTTCTATATACAATCACATTTTATATTGATGTAAGATATTAAAATTATTTTTATACATTTTCATAAATTTAGTGTTATAAATTTAATTTTTATTATAAATATACCATAAAAACCTTTTAGAGTTAATAATACAACATTTTTTAAATCAAAGTTTTTAATTTGAAAGAAATAAAATTAATATTTTACAATTAGATTATTACAAATATTAAAATATTAAGATGATTCTTGTAAATTATGATTTTGATTTTTTTTATATAAAAAATAGTTGTAATTTTGATATATTTCTATTATTTTATTTTTTATAAGAACGAAGATCTTTCGATAGCTTTTTATGTTACCAAAAACGTGTGGTTGAAACAAGGAAGATTCCCATGTAATTTCTTTAATGGATCACATGCAGCGGAAGGGCCCAAAAGAGAAGGAAGGTTAACGATGCAACTGGTTAGGTATATAGTTTAGAGTCACTGACCGTCTCAAGAGAGAAAGAGGTCAGTATCGGCTTTGCCAAGGAAACCAATGTGTTGACCCGTTCGGCTTTGCTTAGTTTACCCTCTCTTTTGTTAGTTGACAAAATGGAAGTAGTTGCGTTCAGGGTATATAGGTTTTTTATTATCAAGAAAAGAATAAAAAAATTGTATATAAATGTTGTAATAGTTATTTTTTAAAATATTTTTTATTTAAAAATATATTAAAATAATATTTTTTAATTTTTTAAAATTATTTTTTATATTAATATATCAAGACAATATAAAAATATAATTTTTTTTTATAAAACATGGTTTGTACTATATCAAAGAGACCTGTTTGAAATTATGATAGCGGCGATAATTTAAAGTATTTTTACTTATAAATATATTAAAATAAAGTTTTTTATTTTTAAAAAATTATTTTTAATATTAATACATTAAAATTATTTCAAAAGATAATTTTTTTATATTAAATAAAAAAATTTTCAAAATTTATAAAAACATATAATTTCGAAATCTTGAATTAAAAAAAGAGAAGAAGAAAGAACGGAAAAACATGTCTCGTGCGATGCTGAATCTCCGATGCACGTACCCACCTGTCCAGGTCTGTACAGGACCAAGATTTCTGTCTCTCTCAACGCACAGATGTCTTGTCTCTCTTACGTGGGTGTTGTGTTTTTATAATATAATAATGGAGTAACAACTTCCACGTGTCAAAACACATGATAGATTACATTCCCAGTCACATACAATACATGGAGTGATCCATGGATGGAAGGAAAGAGTTTTACCCAAATTGTGTTTTGCAGTAAGTTTTAGGCAGGCAAAGGGAAGAAGAGGCGAGAAACTACTATCCTCCTTTTGTCTCTCCCTCCCTCCATGTGATTTTCTTCGAAAAAAATAATAATAAAAGTAAAACACTCTGATCAGCATTGCAACCCAAAATAATTCCTCTTCTCTCGACTGTCACTTGCCGCACACACAAAGACAGACTTCCTCTCTCCGGAAGCTTTCATTAGTAGTGTTATTATTATTATTATTATTATTATTATATTAATTAATTATAACAGCAAGAGCAAATTGTGACGAACCTTTTGATAATTATTAATAATAGCTATAGCTAAAGCTGTGTGAATTTGCTATGCTCATTGTGGCTGATTTTGATTCTACTCCGTAACCGACTGTCTCTCTAGAAACTTCGTACATTTTTGTTGTTTCTTTATGCACTTAATTGAGTTGGAGAATATCGGGATCTGCTATGATTTTGAGTTGCTCAATTCCGATCTCTCTGGTGCTTTTGTAAACCAACGGTTTGGGTCCGATCGCCGGAGAAACAGCGCCATCAGATGGCGCTGTTCAGACGTTTCTTTTACCGGAAGCCGCCGGATCGGCTTCTTGAGATCTCCGAGAGAGTCTACGGTACCTCTCTCTTGTCTGTTCTTCCCCCCCCCCCTCTAATCTATCTTCCAAATCTCTGTTTCATTGCTAACTTTGAACAATTGAAGCTCGATGATTAGGTTTCTTATAATGCAGCTGTGAAGTATTCCAAGTCTATTATTTATTACTGGCAATGCACTGAATATTCTTTTATTTTTATGAGGAATTTTGTTTAATATGCAATTCAGCACTGATGTTGAGTTATACCGAGTATTTTGCTGCAATTCTCTGTTTTGAGTGCTTAAGCAGACTTATTGCGCTGTCAATTGCAGTATTTGACTGTTGCTTCTCCACGGAAGTGTTGGAAGAAGATGAGTACAAGGTTTACTTGGGTGGCATTGTAGCACAGCTACAAGACCACTTTCCTGATGCGTCTTTCATGGTTTTTAACTTTAGAGAAGGGGAGAGGCGTAGCCAAATTTCAGACATACTGTCACAATATGACATGACAGTTATGGATTACCCTCGTCAATATGAGGGCTGTCCTATGCTGCCTCTGGAGATGATCCACCACTTCCTTCGATCAAGTGAAAGCTGGCTGTCCTTGGAAGGGCAGCAGAATGTGCTGTTAATGCATTGTGAAAGAGGAGGTTGGCCTGTACTTGCTTTCATGCTTGCAGGTCTTTTGCTATACCGGAAACAATATACTGGGGAGCACAAGACTCTTGAAATGGTCTACAAGCAAGCTCCGAGGGAACTTCTCCATCTTTTGTCTCCTTTAAATCCACAGCCTTCCCAACTTAGATATCTTCAGTACATTTCTAGAAGAAATTTTGGTTCTGAATGGCCTCCATCAGATACTCCTTTACAGTTGGGTTGTCTGATGCTAAGATCCCTTCCATTGTTTGAAGGGGGTAAAGGTTGCCGGCCAGTTGTACGTGTTTACGGCCAGGATCCTTCAAAACCAGCCAATAGAACTTCCAAACTTCTGTTTTCAACATCGAAGACTAAAAAACATGTTCGCCTCTACCAGCAGGTAATGCCTCTACTCATGTTATTGAAAATGATCCATGAATCACTTCCACCTTAAGGTGCTTCTTATGAATTTCATCAATTGCAGGAAGAGTGTATGCTAGTGAAAATAGATATACGGTGCCGGGTTCAAGGGGATGTTGTTCTTGAGTGCATCCATTTGGATGAAGATTTGGTACGTGAGGAGATGATGTTCAGAGTGATGTTTCACACAGCATTTGTGCAGGCCAATATTTTGACGCTCGTCCGTGATGAGATTGACTTTCTCTGGGACGCGAAGGACCAATTTCCAAAGGACTTTAGAGCAGAGGTAGGTCTTCGTAATTCTTTTGTTGATGCTCTTTTCTGAAGCTGTAGGAGTTGAATGCATACTCATGTCTGTATCAGGTACTTTTTGTGGATGCTGATGCTGTGGTGCCTAGTGTCACCACAGTCGAGGCAAATGAAGATGGGAACGAGACAGAAAGTGCTTCACCTGAGGAATTTTTTGAGGTGGAAGAAATTTTCAGCAATGTAGTAGACGGGCATGAAGCAAAGGGGTGTGGTGCCACTCATATAGTCCATGACAACATGCCAGTTGATGTAGACGGTAAAGAAGTCTGGAAGGAGGACTCAGATCTTCACTCATTTGAAGACTGTGCTTCTGATGACGGGAATCACAAACAGGAGGGGAAGCTAGATTCTAGTGTTGATGCAGTGAAGGACATTGCTGTGGATGATGTCAAGTACAAGGTAGATGAGAAGGTGGATTCTGATTTTTTAGCAGTGAAAGACATTACCGTGGATGATGGCGAAAAGGCAGATTGTGTGGTTTCTGCTACTGATACGCTGATCAGGAAACAAACAACAGAAGTGATTGGAGACGTCGACGGGGAACTTAAAAAGATGGAAGATGAAGGTGATAGAGAGAATAGTGCTACAAAGAAGTTGGAATCCAAGGATCCACCAGTAGAGTTGAGTGCTGATGCTGGTAGACAAAAACTTGAGCAATTAATGTTACCTTCATCAAGGAGGCAGCCTTCATCAAACGCAAAACCTGCTGCAGATTCAATTATAACCAAACAGAAGACTAAACATAATGAACAAGAAGGAGCTCATGGAAAACAAACAAAGCCAAATACTGTTCCTCGGTGGGTTCCACCTGATAGAGGCCCTTTTAGCAATTCCATGCACGTAGCACATCCACCGTCAAGATATAATAGTGCACCACCGGCTCTTACAATTTGTGCTTCACCGGAGGACTCAAGTGCTGGTGGCCATGTAAAGATTTCTTCTGTTGCCACTGGCCCTGGAGAAATAATTTCAAATGATTGTCCTTCTCCAACTGAAGCTCCACCTTCTCTTGACCCGCAACAAATTGCCCTCCGTGGTCCCCCACTCCCACCTCTGCCATATTCCAACAAATCTTCATTGTATGATTTCCAGGCCAGTTCAGGTGGTGAAGCACCACCACTTCATTCTCAGATTGCTGATGCAGTTTCCTTTCCGCCTCCGCCTTCCACATCATTTAGCAGGCAGAATATTCAGATGATTCCTCAACATTCATCTCCACCACCCCCTCCTCCTCTTCCCCAGCTGTCTAATAGGCAGAATATTGGGATGGTTTTGCCTCCACCTCCTCCACCCCCTTGGAAGTCTGGGAATACTCCAGCTGTTTTCACTACAACTTATTCTCCACCCCCTCCTCCTCCACCCCCTCTTCTCCCTTCAGGTGCCTCTACTACAAATCATGGCAGACTTGGAATTCCCAATCCACCTCCACCTCCACCTCCACCTCCACCTCCACGTCCATCTCTTTCTCTTGCACACACGTGTAGCACTCCTTTGGCTCAACCAATGCCCACTCATGGAGTTATACCTCCACCTCCTCCTCCACCCTCGAAGCCTGCACAAGTAGCTCCACCACCTTCGCAGCCTGCACATGGAGCTCCACCACCCCCACCTCCACCTCCACCTCCTATGCGTGGTCCACCACTTCCTCCACTTGTGAGTCAGGCTCCTCCACCACCACCACCACCGCCTCCACCTCCTATGCGTGGTCAATCACTACCTCCACCTGTGAGTCGGGCTCCTCCTCCACCACCACCTCCTCCAAGGCGTGGAACCCCTCCACCACCACCTCCTCCTAGACATGGAGCCCCCCCACCACCACCGCCTCCTCCAGGCCGTGGAGCCCCCCCTCCACCCCCGCCTCCTCCAGGCCGTGGAGCCCCCCCTCCCCCGCCTCCTCCAGGCCGTGGACCACCTCCACCGCCTCCACCAGGAGCTCGTGTTCCTGGACCTCCTGCATCACCAAGACCTCCAGGCAGTGCACCCCCTCCACCTCCAGCCTTAGGTGTCAAAGGAGCTGCTGATGCAAGAGGTCTGCCTTCGGGAAGAGGGCGGGGTTTTTTACGTCCTTCAGGGATGGGGACATCTGCTACAGCACCCAGAAGATCTTCTTTAAAGCCTTTGCATTGGAGCAAGGTAACAAGAGCAATACAAGGAAGCTTATGGGAGGAGCTGCAAAGGCATGGAGAGTCCCAAATGTATTGCATCTTACTAATTGAATTTTCTTTTAGAATAACTAACACACAATTCAGCCATACTTTCTTGAAGTTTATAAATGCGTTACTATATACATTTTAGAATCATTCTCTTTATTTCATGGTGTTGCATCCTTGAGCTAGTGCCCCAGAATTTGACGTGTCAGAGCTAGAAAGCCTTTTCTCTGCAACTGTCCACAAACCTGCTGATTCGGGAGGTAAAGCTGGTGGAAGACACAAGTCTGTTGGATCAAAAACTGACAAAGTTCACCTGGTAATCTAAAATTCATTTTCTCTGTCTTGAAATTCTTCTGTAAAAAACCTCCAGTGTGTGTAATGGATCTTTGATTCTTGTTGCTGGAGTTTCGTTTTACTTTATTTTATTTTTCTCAAGACTTCTTGATTTTTCTTCAATGGTTTTTTCTTGCTTTCTCCAATTAAAATATTGTAGTTGCAATTTCTCTCTCCATAAGGCTCAAGTTAATTTGTGGTCGGAATTGCACTACTTTTCTCATTAGCCCATAAACCTTCTTTATCCTTGGAGATTTATGATAAATGATTCTAGTAAAGGTGTTTCTTGGGTAGTTTCTGTGACAATTAGGTGAGAAAAGTTACTTTGACTGTATTTGCATCAATTATTCAGATATTATACGGAACCTAATGAAACATTTAGATTAGTATGTATTTGTGAACTTTTTACATGTAAGATAAATTCAAGATTGTCTTCCAAGTTTACTTCTTATTAGTTGTTTACATGTGCTCGCATCTCTTTGTTATCTCTAATCAACTGCACTGAGAACAGTACCCTTCTACCTACAAATTCCAATGATATTTTTGTACAACCAAGGCATAGCCATGCATTGAGCATACAAACATTAAGCTTGAAACTGCAAGTTTAACCATTTGATGTTAGTGGCAACCATAATCATTATTTGGGTTTCAGGTTAATAGCTGAATAATAATGGTGGCTACTTTTTTTTTGTGATATGTGGAGAAATCCTTGTGAGATATAGCTGAGGTTTCATTTTCAATTATATGGCGTTGCATGATAGTTGGTTGATAGTTGAGCTTACAATATGCCCCTAATAGTTGTGCAGTAAGTTTTTCATCAATATTGCATTTATCTTAAAGACTAGGTTGTATACGGGAAGGGTTAAGCTATAGTGAAATTGACTTGGATTGAAGTTGTAAGGATGCAATTTTCAAATATGATGGGAAATATCAAACATCGCTTAACATAGGATGGAACAGAGGAAAAGCATTTAACTCTAACTAATTCAAGATTAAGGTTCAGTCGAGTTGGATGTTAAGCAGGCATGATAGCATGTCATAAAAAAATGAGAAAAATTATCATTTATCTGTTTGCGGATTCTATGCTTTGTTAGTTATGTATTGTTGTGCAATTGCTTCTTTGTGTTTTGCATGCTTGCTTACAAGTGTGTTTTTGTGTATCTTTCTAAATATATCAATTTGATTGCACTTTTTGCTGTTTTTTGTTAAAAGAAGTTTCTTCAGAGATAACAGACCCTTATGATAGAATCTTGATCTTTTCTTACAATTTAATATATCCCAAATGAAGCTTCTTGTTGTCAATTGTAGATTGATCTGCGGAGGGCGAATAACACTGAAATTATGCTTACAAAAGTTAAGATGCCGCTTTCTGACATGATGGTAAGATCAGGCATCTTGGAAGTCCTTGCAGTAATTATAACATTTATTTCATTTATTAAAACTGTTTTTATTGATTTGCTGATGAAGACATGATATTTGCAGGCTGCAGTTCTAGCAATGGATGAGTCAATATTAGATATTGATCAAGTAGAAAATCTTATAAAGTTCTGTCCCACGAAAGAGGAGATGGAACTTCTCAAGGTGAAGCTACAAACAATTAAGATCTCATTTACCTTCCATTCCATATTCAACAGTATTTTGAGATTCTGTTGTCCCTCTAAACTCAAGGTCAATTTTAGACATTTAACCATGATTAATTGTAAATTAACAGGGCTATACAGGTGACAAGGAAAACCTGGGGAAGTGTGAACAGGTCTGCAAAGTTTACTTATCAACCAGAAATTCCTCATGTTTTACTGGAATGCAATCTTGAGAACTTTGTCAGTTGTCACACTTGGGTTAGTTGAACTCTTGAAGATTGACATGTGACTACGTACCTGTAGCCTGGCTTATGTGACTGCTTAAAATCTTTATAGCTTCTCTCTCATTATGTGAGATAATGAATTACAGTTAGGTAAACTATAATTATGGTTGTCCTTTTCAGTGACAGTAAAGTAGGTAGGTTGGCTGATCCATTTGACCCTAGAAGTTGTTGTCTAATATCACTGGTCTGTGATACCCTGACAATTTTCCATTTGACCCTAGATGTTGTCTAGTATCACTGGTCTGTGTGATACCCTGACAATTTTATTTTGAAATTATAAACTCCAAACTTTCATTGTTATCTTTTTATTGGAAGGAACTGCGTAAGAGGACATGAACTCATGATATGAGAAATTTGGTTTTGCATTCCTGTTTGTTTCAAGCATCCTATCTAAAAAAGAAGCACATGGATACTATTGAGTGGTTGTAAGCACCAGGAAAGGATCGGATTTTATTCTTGAATATTACCTTAAGTTACGAGATATCTAATACTTTGATGATGAGAAAGCATTGAAGTTTTCTCTCCTTTATATGAAAAAAAGGGGAAAAGGATAGGAAACTTGTCTCAAGTTATGTGATTCATCAACAATGTTTGGTTGTCCAGTGATAGAAAGAAATACATCATGTTTTCAATGGAAATTTCTTTTGGTGAAAATATGTAGGGCTGAGAATACCAGTTCTTTTCCAGTCTTTTTTTTTCTTTTACCAAACCAAATTGCAATTAGTTTGAACATGTCTGCATAAAGTATTATGTAGCTGCATGAGACGTGATGATCGTACTAGGCAAGACCTACTTTCTGATGGACATCTTCAAATTCAGTTGGGTGATCCTTTCTAGTCCCTAAATCCGCACCCAACCCCTACCAAAGTGGAACTAAAACCTCCAAGTAGAAATTCCAAGTTTAAGCTTTCCTGTTCCTTTGGGCCCTTGAATATTTTTTTATGGAGTGATATTGGTGGAAGCCTGATAATGTTGTAGTTATTGATGTTTGGAATATCAGCAGTTGCATTCCTTCATCACTCTAAAGAAAAACGTTCTGTTATGAGCAGCAGAACTACAAACTGTACATGAAAGTAGAATAAATAACTTATAATAAATAAATTTTCTTGTAGATGAGTTAAGGTTAGGTATGGTTATCTTTCAAATTAAGGACATGGTTACCTATCCCCCAAAAGAGATGATCCTATGGCAGACTTGGATTCTAGACTTGAAAGGTGCAGTACACGGGGAAGGCTGGAAGTCTCTTTTAAGACATCTGATCTAGTTGGAAATATACAGAAAAAAATTAGCTCGGCCTCTGTTAAGAATAACATGCACAAATTGAGAAATGGTCTTCGGCGTCAGGGGGAAGCTGAACTAGGATGTGAAATTGGTGATAGCTGACTGACGTCCTGATAGCTTCAATTGCTGTAATTGTGGTAATTGTCAATTTATGTAGATGTATGAAATTGATGATAGCTTACTCCTTGTCTCGATAGTTTCAATTGCTAAAATTGAGGCCATTATGAATTTATGTTTTTAGGGTATTATAGTGCATGTTGACTAGAGGTCATAATGTGAAACCCATCAATTTGAATCTTTTGCATGCATGAAGATCACATTACATGGGCTAACTTATTTTTCCTGTTGGATTTTCTGGATAACTTGAACGCATCCTTTCTTATTTCGATATTGGAACAAACTATTCAACTTTATTGTATGCGTTTACTCTTCAGTACTTCTTGGAGCAGATGAAAGTGCCACGTGTTGAGTCCAAGTTGAGAGTGTTTTCTTTCAAGATTCAATTCGGCTCTCAGGTTTGGCAGCATCTGCATTGTTAGTGTGATTTTCATAAATTTACAGTTCTCCTAAACTATGTTTTTCTCCACAGTTTTCTTATTCTTGCTCTCTTTCGCAGATTTCAGAATTTAAAAAGAGCTTAAACACTGTAAACTCTGCATGTGATGAGGTATAATCTGCTAACAATAATGAAGCGTTCCATGTTTTACACACATTCATTTTTTAGGAAATTACGCATTCATTTTTTACACCTGGGGGCTGAATATCTGCTTATTAGGTCCGGAATTCCCTCAAATTGAAGGAAATTATGAAGACAATTCTTTATTTGGGGAATACGCTGAATCAAGGAACTGCACGGGGTAAGTATTTCAGATTCAAAAGGAAATTGCTGAGAAAATTCTTTACATGGGGAATGTACTGAACTTAGGTATAAATGCTGTATTCACATTAAAGTTTTTAGAGAACTTTCATAATGGCATTTGGCATGATTATTTATATGTTCTCATGAGACAATTACAGGAGAAGAACAACTTAATTGCCTGTAATGGTTTGCTTGCTCTTTCCATAATGATTGTGGCTTTGTTCACACCTACTTGAAGGGCATAGCCTGTATCACAACTTAGGGAATCTGAAGAACCATATGCAGTCTTAGAGCAACAAGATCACAGTATTTATAAGATGTGCTAATTGCCATTATCTGTAGCAATTAGTCTTGAGCTCTATTTACAGTTTATCATAATTAATGGCTTAGTCTCAACTAGTGCCCTGCTACCATACAAAGCTTCAACTTTAAAGGAAAACAGCCTTTTTCCCATCTTTTAATTACTTGTCACCAATTGTATGGTAAACATTATGTTTTTGAGATATTTTAATCTCAAAAGCATGGATAATTATTGGGCTTTATGTAATAGGGAACTGGCTGAGAATCATGGTGCTGTAAATTAGTTACATGATGTTTCTAGATGTTTTAGGCTTTTAGATATTTTTCCTGTCCAATAGTTGATTTAGTTTCATGCTATTTTTTCTTTTGCTTTTTTAATAATCACAACATTTTTGTTTCATTTTCCATTATTTTCGACGGTTTCATCAAGTCTTTATTTAAAATATGAAATAGTGTTTCCTCTCAACTTTCTAATTGCTTGCCTTGAATGTCTCTATTCATCTCTCATATAGTCCCTCCTCTCCTCTTCTTCCACATTCTCCTATTACCTAAATTTTCACCCAACTAGCAATCACCAAACACTTTCCAGCCGAGCATTGATGGATTTAGATGGTGAAGCACATGCATTTTGTAAAAGAAACTGCTCTAAACTGCATGGTAAACATTAATAGAACATGTAAATGGTTAATTCTCTTTTGGAAGAATGCAAGAACTCATGTCCTTACTATCTGGTATTCAGATGATCAATATTGCTTTCTCTTGTTTGTTTTTAATTTTCCATCATCTGAACATCTGTTAGTGTCTTATCATGATGAGTACTTTTGGGTTGAATTTTTCATGCTGACATTATGCAAATAAAATTCCTAAACATTATTCATTTTTCCTTAATACAACATATCAAATACTTTCTGAATTGTACAGGTTCTGCAATTGGATTCAAGTTGGACAGTCTTTTAAAACTCACTGATACACGTGCTTCTAACAACAAGATGACGCTCATGCATTATCTTTGCAAGGTGTGGTTAGTATTATGTTCCTTTTAAAAAAAAAAAAAATTCAAAGTGCAATCAAAACCTTGTTAAATGACAATTTTAGATTTTCTATTCTAAATTTGATTGTTATAGAGCCTTTTTGTGATTGTTGTCTCAAGGTTGCTTCCTGGGATGCAATGCTTATGTAACCAGCTATTTGATTACCAGTGTTAAGTCCTTATTTTGTAATAAATCGAACATTGCAACAATAATTGTACCCAAACCTTGCCTTACGGGTGCACAGTGCAGTTTGAGGAATGGGTGCTCAAGCAGATCCCAAATGAATTAAGAGGAGCTGATCTTCATTTTTACTTTGTCTAAGCTCTTAAAACTTTGGTGACGTTTGCATTTTTTAGTTTGGAAATTTTCAGAATATGTAAATTTGGAGAGATTGTTAATTCGGCCTTAGCATTAGATTAACTTTGGAGAACGTATTTGGGTGCACTTAGTTATATAATTAAGTTAAAAAGGATGTGATTCAGAAACGTCAAACTTGAATTGCTCTAAGATTCTATCCTTGTTACAGTTGTGGTGGGAATCTGCAGTGAGATCCATAATAATTACATTTTTTTTTTCTTGCCTCCCAGGGGCTCGCTGCCAAGTCACAAGCACTTCTAGATTTTCACCGCGACCTAGTTAGCCTTGAAACTGCATCTAAGGTGCCTGATTTGTTTGAATTGTCAACAACACTTAATTACTGCAGTAAGATTATGAATAGATGGAGTCTCTGTTTCTTGCAGATACAATTGAAATCTTTAGCAGAAGAAATGCAAGCTATAATCAAGGGATTAGAGAAGGTTAAGAAGGAGTTGGCTGCATCAGAAAATGATGGTCCTGTGTCCGAAGTTTTTCGAAAGGTTCAAGGCCTATTGTCTGGTTTCTATTCTCCTTGTGAAAACTGATGTTGTGGTTTTTATTTCATCTTGCATCCTTAAAATTGCTAACTGACCTTGCCTCTGTTATGTTTTCTTCATCGTTTATTGCTTTAATGTTCTGTGTGCACTAACATTCTTTTATGTGAATTTTAGACACTAAAAGAATTCGTTAGTGTTGCTGAGACAGAGGTGGCCTCCGTGACAAGTTTCTATGCTGTGGTGGTAACTTCCCAACTATTCATTCGCATCCACTATGATTTTTGTAGTATTTTTTTTTTTTTTTGCTTTTATGTCTCGTTGAGAAATATTCAATAACTAAAGCTTAAGCTTATGACATGAGCTTTTAGTTAATTTTAGTAAAAATAATTCACAATAATCCGATGCTAAGTAATTGTGTTTAAACTTTAAAGTTTGTAGTTAATTTGTTTTTCCTGATATTTGCTCCTTTTCCATCTTAGTATCATTGTTTTAATTTTTTATCTTTTTTATTTGCATACATGACAAGGACCCAATGTACGTTTTATTTTTTTTTTCGATGGAAAAATAGGCAATTCATGTGTCTTAACCATAGAGCACTCTTAAAATTGCATCTATGCTATGTTGTCCACTATCATAAATTATTGTCCTGTGGTGGACAGGGTAGAAATGCGGATGCACTTGCACTCTACTTCGGTGAGGATCCTGCCCGTTGCCCATTTGAGCAAGGCAAGTTATACTTGGAACATTTTTCTTATTTACCTTAACTGATCTATGAATTTATGATTAAATAGAGTATTGTGTTTAGTAGTGATCGTGTGGTATACCCACAGGTTTGTTTCCTGACTTTTCTGAAGTTCAGTATCTCAACAAGATATGATGTCTATATAGAATTTAAATGTTCATTAGGGGGGAGGGGAAGGGGAAGGGGAAGGTAGAACTTCCATAAGATTTTCCCAACATGAGAAGATCAAACGAGGCCAGAAATACAAATTGAATTTTCATGAATACTATTTGAGAAAGACTTGTGTAGTTATATTAGACGAATTGTGAGATAAATATGAAAAGGTGGAAAGGGATAGATAAGAGACAGGACAAGATGTAGACTTTGGAGGAATCAGAGTTTCATGATATAGAATAAAATCATTTGAGTCTAGTCTTTTTGCTAAGATGAACATTGGAGAGAACCTGAAATGATTTTTGATCAATGCAGTTACAGCTACTCTCTTAAATTTTGTGAGATTGTTTCGTAAAGCGCATGAGGAAAATTTGAAACAGGCTGAAATGGAGAGGAAGAAAGCTGAGAAGGAGGCTGAAATGGAGAAGGCAAGGGGTATAAATCTTACAAAGAAGAACATGGAATAACTGCAAATTGGTTTCTTCGTTTCCTCGCTAGGCAATTTGATGCTCTCTGCCACAGCAGCCATCTGCCACAATGTTTTTTTTTGGTGTGAAGGTGGCTCATGCTGCTGAGGATTGGTGCCAAGTATCCAATTCTCTGCTCCAGTATGGTGCAAATATAAGCCTTGCAAGTGATATTGACAAGGCGGGAGCGCCATTCCATGAGGCATGCGGAGCTTTAAGGTATGCTGAAGGCTTGTTCAGTCAGAGCACGACAGATGAGTTCATTTTTTAGAAATTAAACGGGGATCATACTACAGCATATTGTGTGGTTAAAAAGCATGGGTTCTCTGCGTGATTTAAAAGATGATGGCTGCGGTCCTTGCATATCATCGACAAGGGAATTTGTAGTTTTGGTCAATCCTTCATTTGCACAGCAGGTGATTCGGTTTCCAGCTTTCGTCATTCGTTTTTGGCATAAATTTTTTCTGCTCCAGAGCGGATGGCTTAAAGCCGCAAAGCACCGCGAAACCATGTACAGAGCTCTAACCCTACACAAACACTAGAATTCAATTCTTTTTCTTGTAACATAGGGAGCAGCCTATCCCTTGTTTCTTCTAATAGAGATTGACTTGACCCGTCGCTAAAGATGTATAGTTGAGTAGAAGACGGGTTGCTCTTAGTGTGTAATTAATTGTAACATATCAGAAAAACAGAGGTTGCAGCACAGTTTTCAAACTTGATATTTTTAAGCACTATAGTTTGTGTCCATGGGAACCATCTTTCGAAGCCAGACATTGGTTAAAGGCTAGTAGCAAGGACTAGTAGGATTCCAATCTGCTCAACTCCTCTTGCTTCAGATTCAAGTAGAGGAAAAATATATATAAAATCAAAGGTGCTGGGGGCATGGGGAAATTCATTCAAGGCAGAGTCTTCCGGGAATGTTATACAGTAACTACTAGAACTGTGGGCTATTTATTATTATCTGTCTTAAGTGGTTTTTTTTCCAGAAATTCAATGGTTTTAATGGTTCCAGAAGTTCATTCGTTATTGGGTATGGTTTCAGCCTCTATATGTAGAAGAAAGGAGGAGTTGAGGGGAGAAAGGAAGAGCGAAAAGGTGAGTGTTAGAAGTTCATGTTTCATTGAAGGAGTCTGACATTTGGCGATGATTTCGAGCTGAAATCGAACAAAAATGGTGGTTGAGAAAGCCATGGGAGGGGCGGCGCAGGAACGATTTCCAACTACTTTGTGATATGATGATGTATCGCCCGCTTGATTCTCTCTTTTTAAAATTATTTTATTAGAAATTAAAAAAATTATACTTCAAAAATAAAATATAAATATCATCTTGAAAATTAAAAGACTAAAATCTAGAGTAGTATACATACTGGTAGAAAAGGGTCAAATAAAAAAAAATCTATTGTAAAGTGACAATTATAATTATAATTATAGTAAATATTTTTCAATTAATAATTTATTATTTGATGAATAATAATTTATCGTCTTTTAATTTGTAGCTCATTGTATTCTTACTTCAAAAGTGACCATAATTCTAAAACATATCTCAAAAGTCTTTTTTTTTATATTGGTAAACATTTTTCTTTTTATTTTTAGAGATTTTATTTTCTAAAAAATTTAAAAACGTTTCTCAATTAAACACGACGACGACTTTGATGTCCTAAATTGCGTGAATAGCAGAATAATTAGGGAATAATGTGAGCAACCCTTCGAAAGCTATGTCTACATGCATATGTAAGAGCTAACTACTAGGGTTGGTGCCCACACTACGCTGTGTACCGGATAAAAAACTAATTATTATATTAAAAAATGTGAGTGTTATTAATTTTTTAAATTCACGTGATAAAATATTAGAAATTATAATCAAAAACTAGACCTATGTATTATATCATATTAATTGGCCACTGTATGTGTTAATAAAAAAAAACTTGCGTGGCTTATTCAACTTAGTAATCCAAGAGCGAATTAGTTGCCGTGTTTAAATGATGGTTTGGTTATAAAATATAATTCACGCTACTATTGTTTTAATATCTCCCTAGCTCTAGCTTAAATGTGAAACACCAGCCTATTAAGAGATTAAGTTGTAAAAAAAAAAAAACAATTAGGGTGTGAAATTAAAAGATGGTGGTACATTGGATTGGCTCGGGTTAACACATAAAATTTACAATCCATATAATGAACACGACTACAATGAGCTAACCTAGTCGGACACTCTATATCTAATTTGAGTCTTAATCTCTCAATCTCTTTCTGGTTAGGCTTTGATTGGGCCTTAATTGACACTGAGTTGCATTAAATTTAGAACTAAATTGAAGAGTTATAAAAGAATTAGAGATGAGATTTAATAAATAAATAAATTCTAAAGAATAAAACTAAAAAAAATATAAGAGTATAAAGAAAGGGAAATAACCGAGCATAGTCAGACAAATCTCCTAAATTAGGTTGATTTTCTAAACTCGTAACCTGTGAAATCATAGACTCGGGTTCAACCAAGAAGCTCAATTCTCAATCAATTTAACGTTAGAGGATGAAATTGAAAACAATATGTCAATCTAAAAAATTTGTCAAAGTTAAAAAAAATAGCAATGAAAAGATCAACAACCAAATTTGACATAAAAATAAAATGAAATTAAATATTGAGGGATAAAATCGAAAAAAAAAATTTAGAAAAGGATTCAAAACAAAATAAATAGTAATTAAAACCAAGGATCAAATTTGATAGAAAAAAAACTAAAAAAGTATGAAATCATTAAAAAAACTCAATTCTAAAAACTATCTTATATAAAACTAACAACAATAAAAAAAAAAGGACCAAAAAAATTAAAGGAGAATGAAATTGAAAAGAAATTTGAATTTTATAAATTATTTCAAATACAATAAATAGTAATCAAAATAATAAAGACCAAATATGAAAGAAAAACACATTGAAGGGCTACTTTAAAATTTTGAATGGTTAGACATGAAAATTGAGGAAGAGTGAGAAAAGAAAGAAAAAATGAAAAGGCTATCGATGCCAAACCGGAGATTAGTAAGCCATACGCGCCACCTAGAGAGAGAGATGTCATCGAGACAATTCGAACCACATTAATGGCCGCTATCTCTAGTCATTGTAACACGCCTTAAGAACGGTAAAGCGGTAGACATGCTGACATGTTGAACTCACATGCCAACAAATCTTTTTTTAATTATATTTTATATTTATTAAAACAAAAAATCACCTCTTAATCAACCTGATAATAACAAAAAAAAAAAAGATAGGATGAAAATATGAAAAAGCCCTTGTATGCCAGTTGAGGAATTCTTGCTTTTAAGGGTAATGGAGTTATTTTATTGTGCTTTAAAAAGTAAAATAGTTAAAAAAGATTATAGACCTCATTTAAATAAATTATACTTTTAAAAGTAATTTAGTCATTATACTATTCTTAAAAAGTTTAAAAACCAATTTTCTCATGATCAATTTAAAAATAACTAATAAATCTTATGAAAAGATCGAATTACTTTCAATAACTAGTTGATCAATTTTTTAGAGCAGTGAACCTGAAGGTATAGAACTTGAACCTAGAGAATGACCAATAACAAAGATGCATGTGGTGACAGAGGAACATAGTTTGGAGGGAATAATAGAAAGATTAAGAGAGGCATGTGTCATGGAAAAGTGTGATGGAGAGGGACATTAAAAAATGAGTTAAATATGGTAGGGTAGTAGTTTGTTGTGATGTAAGCAAAGGCATACGAGAGTTGACTAAATTTTTAGAGTCAACAAATAGAAATTTATGTTTATGAAATCGAACATGATGAGAAATTTAAATTTGTTTAGAAGACAAGTCAAGAAAACAATAACCTAAATGAGAATAACTATAACCTAAAAACATACATGGAATTGAGCGATAATCTAACTTGTAAGCATTACATGGATAAGAAAAGGAAAACAAAGACACCTCAAAGTACTAAAAAAAACTATAATTGAGTGTATGATGAAACATACATTCATGTCAATGAATCATTTCAACCTAAAAATTTAAGTTGTTATGTGAGGCTCTAAGATATAATTTTATATTATTTTCTAACACCCCCCTCAAGTGAAAGGTTTTTGGACTTGAAATTTGTACAGGTTCACACTATCTTATACTATTAATTAGATTTTAATTAAAAAAGAGAATGATAATAGTGAGATTTTGAATTCATGACCGTTTGACCATTAAAACTATGATACCATGTTAGAGAAGAAAATAGGTAGAGTTTGATGTACAATAGAAGGCTCAGCATATTGTGATAGACATCATCTCTCTCTCTCTCTCTTTATATATATATATATATATATATATATATATATATATATATATATATAAAACATAGCATAAGATAAAATTATACAAGGTAAACATAATATATTCTAAAGTTTAGCACTTTCTATAATTCTCAATAGAACAATATTTCTCGCTTTTTGACCTGCACTTTACCGTAAGTCAAATAATTGTTTTCAGGAAAAAAAAAAATATATAGGTTTATCATATGTGTTCTTTTTATAGCAACAAAAAAAAAAGTTGAAAGACAAAATTAAAAATAAAATATTTAATTCAAAAAAGTAAAAGATGTAAGATAATCAGAGTTAACTTTTCAAACCCGTGAACTGGGTTATGGATCCCATTGGATTTAATAGTTTTTTATTTCTAAAATTATTTTTTTTGCCAACCAGTTCAAACAACCATTGGTGATGCATGATATTAAAATAAAAAATATCCCTAAATGTTTTAAATTTTGATAGGGTAAAAAGTTTTTTTTTTAAAGTCAAATAAAATAAAGACCTTTAAAAACAAATGATGAAATGATTTATTTATTTCTTTTTAAATTTTAAGGGGCTAGAAATACATCAAATTAAGGAATTGTTTTCACAAAATAAATAGGTAATACACTAAATTAAATAGTAGTCTATAAAAAAATTATAAAAAATTGTTTTAAAATTGTTATTTAAAAAAAAGCCAACAAGAAAATTCAATAAAAAAATTGAAAAAAAAACATGTTGACTTAAATTTGTTTTTCTTTAGTAAAGGGTGTCCATCCCTATTTGTTTGAAAAAACAATAAACAGGCGACACGTCGCATATTGTGGTGGATAATATATCACTTCTTCCTCAAATCTCGGACAATATGGTTGTCGGAAATTTAGAGGAGGTTGTTTTTGCTTTAAGAACTCATTTTTTACTGAAAATACCTAAAAAACACCCTATACACCTTGATAAACTCATCAATGACTTTAAAAAACTAAAATACCATGCAAAATAAAAAACAAATCTACATGAAACAAAAAAATCTTACCGAGTTTAGATATGTTTTTAGGTAATTTGAAGGTTAAAAAACAACTAAGTAGAACTTTCATCACCAAATACAACCCATTGACATCAAGATCGATTATTTTGGTAATTGACATTAGTGTTAACAATAATTTTTCTCTACCTCAAAAATCCAATAACTTTCTCTCTCCTCTCGCAAACAAGAAAGTGAAAAATAATACAAATGATATTTTGGAACAAAATTGATTTTTTTAAAAAAATTTAAAATTTGAAGGGACCTAATTTATATAATTCAAAAAGTATGAGGACTAAATTGAATATTTTTCCAAAATTTCAAAAACACTACCCATCTCCTTCATGTTTTTCACTCTAGTCCCTATCTTTTAATTTTTCCCTTCTTTAATAATATTAGCTAAATTAGCTTTCAATTAGGTCATTAAAGGGCCAAAATAAAAAAAGGACAGTGAATCCACGAAGCCTTTGAATATATAAATATATTTACAATGTGGGGAAACAATGTTTCCCATGCCTTTTTAAATATTTTTAATTTTAAATAAAGAAAAAATAATCAAGAATTAATATGACTTTAAATCATTTTACAAAGACTATACAAAAAAAAAATTTTGTTCAAATAAATTTTCTAAAATGCTCATTAATGAAATCTTCTAAATCCACGTAATGACAATCATCTTGGATGGTTGCAATATCGTCTGTGCCATTTATCAAAATGCCATGTGACATTTGTCATCTTTAATTGAAAATTTCGTGAACAATGCCACAATGGTTAATCCTTACATAATACTATTTATTATAATAACATTTTATATTTGTTTTTTTAGTATTAATTTTTGAATTTTATCATTCAATAACATATTTTTTTTAATTTAATTCTTTAATATTAGATTGTTTCAGAAATTACACTTTGTGATTTATTCTGTTAGGTTATTTGCCATTTTTTTTTTAATCTTGATTTCTACCTTCAACATTAGATTTATTACAAGTGAAGCTTAATATTTTTTTTATCTCATGACAGAAATCGCGAGTTGATTTGAGTTGTACTTTTTCCTTGTTTTTTCAAATTGATTTATTTTTCGATTTCATCCTTCAATATTAAATTGGTTAGAAATTGAGTTTCATTTTTTTTTCTCTATGGAGTTATCCTAATCTGAAAACCTAGGTCATGAATATGGCAAGTTAACCCTAATTGATTTAATTTTTTTATCACTTTTTAATTGATTTTTTTTTTAATTTCATCCTCCAATAACTCAATCTTATTTTTTTATTTTTCAATTTCATCATATATTATTAGGTTGTTTGGAAATTATGCTTTATTTTTTTTAACTTGCTTTAAATAGAGTTATCCTGGTCTCATGAATTTAATTTAGTTTTATTTATTTATTTTTTATTTCAACCTTCAATATTGTATTTGTTTGAAATGAAGTTTTATAGTTTTTTTATTTGTTTTTTATAAAGTTATCTTGATGTGAACCTCGTGATCACATAACCCATAACGAAGATGACAACATCCCCAAGAAAATCGAATAATTAGTTTTGGTTGAACCTTGTTCCAGAGTTAACCTATAATTAAGAACCAGATATATTGAATGATTACGAATGACGCCATAAGATCAATTATAAATCGATTTTACTCTTTGTTCCAACAAAGAAGAAAAGTTTACTCAAGCAAAACTAAATTTCATAAATGTCTAAAGGCTGCTCCTAAATTTTCAAGAAAACAAAACATAATATAGTCTTAAGATAATAACCCTAATGGTCATGTATTAGGGTGCAAACCAACAAGCCTTAACTAAAACTTAGCTAAGCACAAGCCTAAAGTCTAAAACAAGTCTAAATATTGATTTTAGGGCAAAACAAACCCAACAGAAATAAAAGCTAAAAAACTAAAATATAATTATCTCAAATATCAATTAAAAAATAAATAAACCTTAAAAAATATTCAGATTAATATAAGTTATCAAAATAACCTCATAATCGTATCTCCTTGCATTGGATCCTTTGTAGTCAAATCTGAAACTTGTAGATGAAAGAGTGTCCTTTTGTGCCATCCATTAATCCTCTTTCCTTACTTGAAAGATGTTGTCTTAAATACTAAAGTTTCCTCCATTGTTTAGCCGAAAGTATGTTCTCAAAAATCAGGAAGGGAAGTGGCTGAAATATCTTCTTTAAATAGCCTCATTATCTTCATTTTGAATAAGAAAATCTTGTAAAATAAAATAAAAAAAAAGAATTCCAAGCCTCTTTACCACCATATACATTCCATAATAGATATGGAACCCTTGCAAACTATGAATATTAGTTGTTGTCATAAATGTCTCATTATTTGACATGAAATTCTTGTAGAG
>Ga0325414_1001688_pt1 | contig 21632 bp, 9 predicted proteins | sample PopdelMetagenome_8_FD_206183 | JGI IMG/M metagenome (GOLD analysis project Ga0325414, IMG submission 206183) | Populus deltoides microbial communities from Bellville, Georgia, United States - Leaf-PdKOR-R3 | ecosystem: Host-associated > Plants > Phyllosphere > Phylloplane/Leaf | place: USA... | reverse complement strand
TGGCAACTACACTGAATTTTGTTCTCCTGCGGGCAAACTCGTTCAATCGGTGGTGAAATCGCGATTTTAGGCGATTTCACCCGATTTTAAACGATTTTAACTGTTTTTGATGCGATTTTACTCATTTTCGATTTTTATGAACGATTTAGCACGTAAAGTCTATATTAACTCGTAAAAACATACGATTTTACGACTTGAATCGCGATTTTAACAACCATGGCAGTAATCTCTCCGAAGTCCACATGGTGGTAGAGAATTTTAGAGCAATTTGAAACATCTCAGCTGAAGGAGGATGTGACCACCTATGAACGGTGAAAACACCTTAGAGAAGGTGTAAGGGCCATGATATGAGCCCAAGATCAGACCGCCCCATGACAACGGGCGAAGACACCTTAGAGAAGGTGTGAGGGCCACGATATGAGCCCCAATTCAGATCGCCTTATGACAACAGGCGAAGACACCTTAGAGAAGGTGTGAGGGGCATGAAAGGAGCCCAAGTTTAGAATGCCTCAAAGCCAATATAATGGCTGGATAGGAGCGGACATGTGTATAGCCAATGAAGTGGCTATGATGAGTATGGAGACAAATGCAAGATTGACTTTCATGGATATTGCCCCCATGCTAAAGATCAATGAGCTAAAAGATATTTGCCTTGGACAATAAGTGGGTGACTTGTGGAGCATTAAGACACTGCTGTTATGTAGGAGCAGAGGGGATGCGCAGGTTCCTAAAACAAGTTGACTCTTGTCAAGGTGGTGAGCTCGGTGAAGGCATTGTAATACTTAGAGTATCAAGACATATATGGATCAACCTTTAATGGGATGCCCCCATGGTTAAAGGTGGAGAGCTACCTAGACTCTTAGGACTAAGAGCGAGAAACTCACGGAGAAGAAAGGCGTGGTTCCTATGGTGGAACAGAGGGCAGACGCAACTCCTGGATGAGTAGACTCTTGGAAGAGTGGTGAGCTCGTGATCATATTGAGATACACAGATAATGACTGTCGCACTTAGAAATGGAAATTTCCGTTTGAGGGGGTGTTGTAAGCCTTGGTGTAAGGCTTGAAAAATCATTCCGGACCGAGCATGGTTAATATGCTCGAAGGGGAATGTTAGGAAATTGTCATTATTGTGGCAAATATCCCACTTCCACTTTGTACAAGTGGAACAACTCATCACCCACTTGGTACAAAGTGGACGCACATGTAGTGGCATAATTGGTGCCATATTTTATGGATCATGTCTCACCATCATGCCTATAAATAGAAGCATAAGGTAGAGAGCAAATTGAGAGAGAGTGTAGAGAGATTGTGAGGAGAATAAGAGAGAAAGAGAGAAGAGATGCAATGGCAGCAGCTGCAAGAGCAGTGAGTTGAGTTGAGTGGATGTGATCCTCCTCCTCCATGTATTTATTGTATCCTTTCTCTATCTCTAATAAAATGGACCTCTTCCGTGGATGTAGGTGATTTGCCGAACCACGTTAAATATTGTGTCAGTGTGCTTAGCTTCCAATGAACAACTATCAGTACACCACCGGTCCGCGCATAGGGGAGTCGGAATCCCCAACAATTACCACCAAAGCTAAAATGCATTCAAAACAATTCATAGAGTGTTAGAGAGAACTATTGACACCATTTAAGTTAATAGTTCTAACCCACACTACGAAATCCACTTGTTTGGTAACGGGAAATGACCCTCCAGTTAAAGTTTTCTCATCCACTTCACAGTTACCATCAACAACAACTCCATCAATTGGTATAACTTCACCAGCCTCAACTACAAGAACAGTGTTTAACTTGACCTCATCAACATCTACTTCTTCCCTAGTGTCGCACATGGACGCTCAACATTGGGGGTCGATTAGGAGTCGCCACCTAGCTAGTTGTTTGGTTCAGGGTTGCTAGAAAAACTTGGGTGTATTGGTCTTGTCAGAGATTCGAGGGTAAGAGTATAGTTATGGTTGGAGAAGGTATTAGCACCTCTAGCGCACCTTACTTGAGGTAAGCTGCTTTGTGCTTTTTGTGGATTAGAGGTTTTTACGATTGTCCATATAAAGGCTTCTCTTGTGGCATTCACAATTCTTTCAGTAATCATCTTAGCCATATGAAATTATAAACACATGATGTATTAACTACATATTCAGCTTTACATATTAACAAAGTGACTATAGATTGCTTACTTGAATTCCATGTGAATGATGGGTCTCCAATGTAAAAAACAAAACCCATAGCACTTTTTCTACCATTTATATCTCTAACTCAATCACTATCACTATAGCTCACAAGATCAAAACTATTAGAATATTCATAAAATAAGCCAAAATCAATAGTACATTTGATATACCCAAGAATTCGCTTCAAAGCTTTGAAGTGAGTCATAGTTGGTGTTTCTATAAACCTACTCCAAAAAGAATATCAAGAAGAATGCATGTTAAATATCTCAAACTCTCAACTAGGCTTTTGATTAATGTTGTAGAGTTTATCTTCTCCCCTTATTTTTGTACAATCCTCCATTTTGAACTTCTTAAGAATCTCATTTAGGAATTTATCTTAGCTTATAAAGATTTTATGTATTTATTTTTATACAATCCTCCATTTTGAACTTATTGAGAATCTCCTTTACGAATTTATCTTAGATTTTAACTTTTTCTTGTTTTATCTTAATCCCAGTAGTATTTGTTATAAAAAAGAAAGGAGATATTGCTTACCCAATTCATGTCATTGTTTGGGCTTGAGTTATTTTGGTAGGCATTGTTTCAACATGGTAACGCTAGGTCGTTCTATTGTGGTAATTGGTTAAGAAAGAATATCATATCTATATTACTAATTTATTTATTTATTTTAATTAAATATAAAATCATTTTTAATCTCATGGTCAGAATAGATCTATAAACTTAATCTCAAAACTTGAAAACTATTTTGAAGGTATTAAGTGATCATAAAAACAAAAAACTAATATGTTGGCAGTTTTATTCTAAAATTAATAAAGGATGATAAGCAAGAACATGTTTGGAAGGAAACAATCTACGAATATCCTTGGTTGAAAGGAAGTAGCATATTGGAAGAACAACTTGTGCCGCTAATTTACAGTCACCTTATTTAGAACTTCTACTCTAAATTTATTATAATCTATTGTATCAATTGGTTAGATTGTATATTAATCCAAAGAAAATTTCTTATTTTAACAACTTTAAAGATGCACCTCCATCTATTCTATTTTAAAAGATTTAACAAGTTATTACTTGTTTTTAATAGTGGAAATAATAGATTTGTAGCCCACTCTACGCTATAAGTCGCGTATGTTTTCAATGTAAAAAAATATATATATTGATATTAATAATGTTTTTTTATTAGAAATTTTTTTTTAAATAATGTGAAAGTTAACCTAGATTATAATTAATTAATTAATTGAGAATTTAAACTCCTTTTGGAAAAGTTGTTTATGGACTTTTGTTTTCGGGAGAAAACTCCCTTATAACCCTTGAGTACAACCTTCTCAAAAATATCTGTTTTTGCCTTAAGTCAGGGGCTCGTATCCTATAAAGAATTCCTCTTCTACACACTGACTCTATATTTTCTCTAGATATGACTGTGACTGTACCCTATAAAGAATTCCTCTTCTTCTTTGGGCCTTGATGTTCTCACAACCTATCTAACAACTCGTCCATCAAGTTTTTGATCCCCAATTAAGATGGTTGTATGTCTTGAAGAAGTCTTAAATCCTGCGTAACTTGAATTCACGACATAACTCGAAGAAAAGAAAATCAAGTCCCCCAAAGCGGGAGCAAATTACACCAACACTTTGTTCCAATTTCCAGCATCCATTTCGAATCACTAATCATCATCAATAACGAACAAGACAATCTTGATAAATGATATTTTACTCTGTAATTTTAATGTATAGCTATCAATGACCAGAAACATGCAAATTAAAATTCAAAGTGTGAGCATTGAATTTCTTGTCAGTTTACACCTTTCTGTGGTGTTTCCTCTTTCCATTGATTGAAGAGAGTCTAAAAGGAAAAACTGAAGAGGCAAAAGTTCTGTTGTACAGTGAAAAAGAGCATGAGAAATACACAAAAACAGAGATGCATGAATCCTTCTCCACTAGCGGCTCTCGTCCATCGGATCATTGTGGTTTCAAGACTGATGCCCAACCATTGCCCTCTTTGTTCGATTCCTCAGACCTTGTTCGGGGCAAGTCTGTGCAAGGGCATAAGGAAAAAAAAATTGAATTGCATAAAAGCAATTAACCGAAAACTTGTATCCTTCTTATAAAGTAACCCAATGTCACTTTTTTTTTTAAGGAAAAAAATGAATAAAAGGTTAACGCTAGGAAGCTCACTTTGCATGACAATGATGGATACATAAGACTTGCTACTTTCTTTATGGAAATAACATGTGGAAAATCATGCCTTAATTTTGATGACGATGGTAAAATCAAACAATATCATTGATAAAATAAATCACAAATGATAATATTTCTAAAAAACTTCTTGTCATTGTCATGTCAACAAGTCTTTTTTTTATTATTTCTAAAGTAGTTATTAGTAGTTTTTGACAATCAATAAGTAAAAGATGAATGCACTGTCAGTTGGGTCTGTGAGAACATTGCTATCTGTATTTTTTCCACGATGTGGGTTAGTGGGATGGTCTTTAAGATAATCATCATCTGTATTTTTTCCACGATAGAGGCCAGTGGGATGGTCCATGAGACCATTTCTATCAAGTGTTTTTTGTTTTTCCTACGAGACGGGTCCATGAGACCATTGCCCCATAAGCTTGAAAAGGGGTAATATGCTTTAATTTCAATTTAGTGTATAAAAAAGAATTAAATGTTTAAGCATAAAAAATAAATCCCAAGAGTTAGAATGCAACCGCCGATTAGTTAATGGAAAATGGACCTTAGATTAATATATCACGCATCTTTCAATGGAAATTTAAATGCTTTACTAGAATTAGATACTCTCTTTCTCCAATATATTTTTCTTTTTTGTATTTTTTTCTGGTTATATTTTTTTTTTTATCAATACTCCTAATATAAATTGCTATGCATTTTGAATCTTGAAGGATTGAGAGATGAGAGACAGAAGAAAAAAAAGACAAGACAGTTCAGAAAAAAAAGAAAGAACAATAATGAGAGACAGATGAGAGAACAAAAATGGAGCAATTTTTATTAACTAAATAAACTTTATAATTACTAATATTAAAATAAAAATATGTATATATTGCAAATATTTAAACATATATAGCTTAACAACATTAACCAACTCTTAATATCTTTCATTTTATATATATTAAAAGTAAATATTAAAACTTGGTTATAATTATTCTAACTAATTCATGTTTATTTTGGTATTGATATCTCCATCTATTTACAGCCGGAGAAAACAAACGTCATTTTCTTTTATTTTCTTTTCTTGCTTGGAAAATAGGAAATACCAATATTCAGAGCTGTTTGAGTGCCATCCATTTTAGTAGATTTTTATTTTTCTTATATAAGTTTACCAATTTTTTTATATTATATCAATTAAATACTTTTTTCTTGTTTTCTTTGATGGTGTGACTTTGATCAAATGAAATTGAGCTTGAGTTTTCCTCCAGAATAACTAATTGTTTTGATGAATAAATAATTATGTCTCCATCAAGTTTTTGCCCCACCACTAAGATAGCTCACTGTAGAGACAAATTTGATCCATCTTTTGGTTTCTAATTCAATGGCTTTGGTTTGATTTATTTTCTGTCATTCTCCGAATATCTTTTTTTTTTATATACTTTTCCTGGATATACCCCGGTTGATACTGTGTTCCAAATAAAAATAAAAATAAATTTAAATTTAAATTTTTTATTTATTTTTTGATACTGATATCAAAAATATTTTTATATTAAAATTGGATTTTAATAACATTGAATGAATCACAATTGAACAGTAGTAACGGATATGATTTTAATATAATTCATGTTTATATTACCCAAGAACTCCATAATTCGATATTCACTCTTTCACATTGCCATCACCATTGATAAAAAAAAAAAAACCTGGACAGGTCTAGTAGATAGACGCAAGACCTTGTCAATTCAAGATTTTAAGTATTACAAAATCACATAGTAAAATAAAATTGAATTCCATAAAAGTAATGAACTGAAAAGTTGACCCAAAGTCAAAGTCTTTTGTGGAAAAACATTGAATGAAAGGTTAACGCTAGCCAGCTATTTTGCAGTGTAAGATGGGTCCGTGAGACCATTAATGCTATCAATTGTTAATACGCTTTAATTTCAACTAGCTTAATTCTCCTTCTTTTGTTTTTATCATTCTTTAAATAACTATTTTAATATATTCTTCAATTATCATTTAAAAAATGTAACCACCGATTAATTATTGGAAATGCAATTAAATGCTTTATTATAATTGCTATGTATTATGAATTTTGATGGATTGAGAGATGGAAACTTGTGTTAGGAAGATATAATTGTTAATATTAAATTCAAAATACATGTTGCAAATATTTAAACATTTCATGTGGTATATTTCAAAATACATATTGCAAATATTAAATTCATAATAATTATTTTGATAGATAAATAGTTTTTTTTTATTTGATTGAAAAAAAACCCTTCATGTTATTATCACATGAAATTATTATACAATCATACATTGTATATAAATATCTAAATATTTTCTTATTCTCCTTTTATTATTATGTTCATTCATCATCATCAAGTTCATTTGAATTTCTTAAAGTTCCTTTGAATTTGTATTTTTTATGATTTTTGAGCTTACAAGCTATTTTGATTGTTATTTATTTTATTTGAGATAATTTATGAAATTATATTATTTTTTTTTCAATTTCATTTTCTTTCAACTTTTTAATTTGTAAGATTTGTTCCTTATTATTTTAATAAACTTGAAAGAAAATATTAATAAGTTATTTTAATATTGATTGGTATATTTCTTGTATTTAAAGAGAAAAGAGCTATGAATTTAATCTCAAAACTTGAAAACTTTCCAAAAAATTATTTTATAGATTATTTATAGATTAAAAAATAATAGAGGGTGAAATTAAAAAAAAAAACTATAAAGGGTTAACTCAATATAATCAAACCTCAAAAAATTATGCAATTTTTTATTCATGATAAAAAAAATAATTTTACTCTCAAAGCTTAATTCGTTGTTGTTTTTTAAGGATAGATTTATAATTATACAATTATAATAAATAGTAATATATGAATATATACACTTAAAGTTTAATTCTTTTTTTCATGGTAAGAACAAATTCATAATTATACAATTACAATAAATAATATAGATACGCACTAACATCACTTAATATTTTTGATAATGATAATAATTGATCAGTATTTATATTAAGATGGGGCTATTAATTCAGATGTTGATGGCATTAGTAACGATAGTTTTTTTTTGGAAGGATAGCTGCCTGATGGTTGCTTGAAAATATATGTTTTTTTTTAGTTTAAATTATTAAGATGGGGCTATTATTGTTACTTTTTATTCAATAAACTATAATGCTAATAAAAACTCCTTTTGTTTTGAGAACAAAAAAAAATTACATAATTCAAAAAACATGTTTTACTTTTATAATTTTATTTATTGTTTCTTCTTGTTAATATTTATTTCTGTTATCTTATAATTGAATAAAAATTTCCAAAATTTTCTTATAACAACGTTCGAGAAATATCACTAGTTTTAACTATACCTAATTTGTGACAATAATATAGGTAAACTATAGATAAATTGAAGAAAATAGAACAAACTATAGTTTTAACTACCCACTAATTAATTCCTTGAGGAGGAAGAGTGGGAGATTCTCAATTTTTTGAAAGGCTACTATTGTACTATTTATCTTGGAAATTCTTTGAATTTATTCACACCAAATTTAAAATTTAGAGAAATTAAATCTATGATTTACTTATAAATAAATTTTATTGTTAATATTCTTATTACTCCATAGTTACTTTATATAAACCTTACATTTATTCGAGAAATCAATGTAAAAAAATTTATGGTTAGACACTAGTTTATCAAGTACTTAAATAATAAAAAAATCAATTAGAGTACTTGAATAAAAGAAGATATAAAGTATAAGTATTTTATATGTCTTTACTATTCAAAAATTAAAAATAAAATAAAATCAATCTAAACTCATCTAAAAAAATTAACTGAACATCATCATCCTAATAATAAAATTAATGAAGATATTTTATTCATTAAATTTCATGAATATAAGTATTCAAATTGAAAATAAAATGTCCATGTTTCTGGTATTAATGTCTCCATCCATTTACAACTAGAGAAAAGAACGTCACCTGCTTTTATTGTTTCTTCTTACCTGCAAGATAAAGTGTGTGAATATTCAGAGCTATTCAAGTCCATCTATTTTAATAGATTTTCATTTTTCTTTGATGATATGACTTTGATCAAATGAAATTGAGTTCAAGTTTTGCTCTAGAATAAATAATTATTTTGATATATAAATAATTATCTCTCCATCAAGTTTTTGTCCCACCACTAAGATGGCTCACTACAGTGACAAATTTGATACATCTTTTGGTTTGATTTATTTTCTGTCATTCTCCTAATATCTTTGTTTCTTGATAGACTTTTCCCGGATATGCTCCGATTGGCCAAATAAAAATTGGATAAAATTTTATTTTTTTATTTAAAATTATTTTTTATATATTTTTTAATTTTTTTAACATGCTGATATCAAAAATATTTTTTAAAAAATAAAAATTATATTATTTTAATATATTTTTAAGTAAAAAATACTTTAAAAAATAATAATTAATTTTTTTATTTGTTTTTTAGTTATATTTAATTTTTCATCAACATTCTTAACGTAAATTGCTATGTATTTTGAATCTCGAAGGATTAAGATATAAAATTTTATTTTTTTATTTTAAATTTTATTTTTTTATTAAATTGATATATTAATTTTATATTTTATAAAAATTGGATAAAATTTTATTTTTTTATTTAAAATTATTTTTTATATATTTTTTTATTTTTTTAATGTGCTAATATCAAAAATATTTTTTTAAAAATAAAAATTATATTATTTTAATATATTTTTAAGTAAAAAATACTTTAAAAAATAATAATTAATTTTTTTATTTGTTTTAGTTATATTTAATTTTTCATCAACATTCTTAACGTAAATTGCTATGTATTTTGAATCTCGAAGGATTAAGATATGGGAGACAAAAAAAGAAAGAGAGACAAGGCAGTTCAAAAAAAGAAAAAAAAAAAGAACAATAGTGAGAGGGAGGAGAGAACAGAAGTGGAGCAACTAAATAAACTTTATAATTACTAATATTAAATTCAAAATATGTACATATTACAAATATTTAAACATATAATGTGGTTTAATAGAAATGATTTTTTAAAACATATATAGCTTAACAATTAATCAACTCTTAATATCTTTCATTTTATATATATTAAAAGTAAGTATTAAAATCTATTATATTAATTTGTGAATGTATTAACTCGGATGTGAATTATATTTTTAAAATGTTTTTTTTTTAATCTATACACTACAACTAACTTAAGAAAGTCATGTTAATCAGGATCATAGAGTACAAAAGAAAATATTGAATTGCATAAAAATAATTAACCGAAACTTATATTCCTAAACGTTGACCCAAGTCAAGTCTTTTCTATGGATCCAAATAACTTTAAGGATTCACCTCTAATTATATTAATATAATATATTTAATAAAATTCCCTAAACTACTGTATTTCTCCAACAGCGAAAATATATGGTGGCAATCCTCCAATCTCAAGAGTACACGAACTAAGTATTTTAGAAGTACTTAGCCGTCATGCATGTTTTTTTCCTCAGGATGGGTCCGACAGACAATCACCATCATGCATTTATGAGTTCGTGAGACCATTTCCAACCATCATGTGTTTTTTCCTCAATAATTGAGAAACAAATTAAAAAAACTATAGTTTTAATAGCAAGCTAGAAATATCACTAGTTTTAACTATTCGAAAATAATTTGTGAAAATAAAGATATTTTATTTTATCAGATTTCATAAAAATAAATATTCAAATTAAAAAAAACAATTGTTATCCAAGTTTTTGGTATTAATATCTCCATCCATTTACAGAATACCATTATTTATTTTTATTGATTTCTCTTGCTTAGAAGATAAGATATATGAACATTCAAAGGTATTTGAGTGCCATCCATTCTAGTATATTTTATTTTTTTATAGGTTTTATAAGTATAATAAGAGAAAAAAAATAGATAAAGCAGTCCCCAAAAATAATATAAAAAAGAAACAATAGTGAGAGATAGATAAGAGAACAGATGTGGACCAGTTTTTATTAACTAAATAAACTTATATTATAAAGTTATAATTATTAATATTAAATTCAAAATACATACACATTGCACATATTTAAATATGTTAAGTGGTTTAATAAATTAGATTTTGACTGGATTGACCAGGTTGTGAATTGATTTATTTAGAGATTAACTTATCAATCTTGAATTTAATTTAATAATGCTGATTAAAACAAACAATATCATAAAAAAAAAATAATTGAATTACATAAAAGCAATTAACCGAAAACTTGTATTCTTCTTATAAAGTAACCCAATGTCAGTTTTTTATTTATTTATGAAAAAATATGAATAAAAGGTTAACACTAGGAAGCTTACTTTGCATGACAATGATGGATACATAAGACTTACTACTTTCTTTATGGAAATGTACAACAAATGATAATATTTTTAAAATGCATCTTGTCATTGTCATGACAATAAATCTCTTCTTTTTTTCTTGTTATGGTTCTCATCAGTCTATTTTTTATAACACAGTCAACACGTAAGATTGATAGGGATTTGCAGTGTGAGATGGGTTTGTGAGACTATTGCCATTTGCATTTTTTTTCACGATATAGGCTAGCGGGATGGTCCATGAAACCATTGCTATCAAGCGTTTTTTGTTTTTTCTACGAGACAGGTCCATGAGACCATTGCCCCATAAGCTTGAGAAGGGGTAATATGCTTTAATTTCAACATTAATCAATAACTCTTAATATCTTTCATTTTATATATATTAAAAGTAAATATTAAAACCTATTATATTAGTTAGTTATAATTATTCTAACTAATTCATATTTATTTTGATATTGATATCCCCATCCATTTATAGTTAGAGAAAAAAATATTACCTGCTTTTATTTTCTCTTCTTGTCTAAAAGATAAGGCATGTGAATATTCAGAGTTATTCAAGTGCCAATCATTTTAGTAGTTTTTTTTATTATATCAATTAAATACTTTTTTCTTGTTTTCTTTGATGGGGTAACTTTGATCAAAAGAAAATGAGTTTGGGTTTTCCTCCAGAATAACTAATTCATATTTATTTTGGTATTGATATCTCTATCTATTTATAGCTGGATAAAAGAACATTACTTGCTTTTATTGTTTCTTCTTGCTTGGAAGATAAGATATATGAATATTCAAGCTTTTCCTCAGAATAACTCATTTTAGTAAATTTTTATTTTTCTTATATTAGTATATCAATTTTTATTATTATATTAATTAAATACATTTTTTCTTGTTTTCTTTGATGGTATGACTTTTATCAAATGAAATTGAGTTTGGGTTTTCCTCCAGAATAAATAATTGTTTTGATGAATAAATAATTATCTCCCCATCAAGTTTTTGCCCCATCACTTTGATGGCTCACTATAGAGACAGATTTGGCCCATCTTTTGGTTTCTAATTCCACGGCTTTGGTTTGATTTATTTTCAGTCATTTTCCGAATATCTTTGTTCCTTGATAGACTTTTCCTGGATATGCCCTAGATGGTATTGTTTTTCAAATAAAAATCAGATAAAATTTGATTTTTTTTATTTAAAATTATTTATATATATATTTATTAAATTTTTTAATATACTGATATTAAAAGTATTTTAAAAAAAATTAAAAAATATATTATTTTAATTTATTTTCAAATAAAAATACTTCAATTATTATCCAACTTTAAATCTAACTTGAATTCAGCTTGTGGTTGTTAACTATTTGATTTTCACTATAATTAATTGCTTTATCACGTTGACGCCAGCAGTCAACAACTATCTTACATTCCCTTGGCATCGAATTCCATGCCTTTGCAAAATATCAAAGGCTCCAGTGCCTCTCTAGTAATAATTAATTTTATTTTCCCCCAAATACATGTTTTAATTATTTATCGAAATAATTAAATTAATTACACCAAAAAAACAAAACAAATTGATGCAGTTACCATACAATTCCACAATTAATTGTTTTTTCGATTGGATAACTCTTGAATCATCAAGTAGTGAAACACAAGAAGAATCAAGAAAATAAAGAATAATCAAAGTGCAATGTGAGATCGGTTTGTAAGACCATTGCTATCAGGGTTTATATATATTTGTATTTGTATTTGTATTTGTTTTCATCAAGTAATTAATATGTATAATTAAATGGGTATAATTCTTAACGCTAAATGCTATGTATTTAGAATTTTGATGGATTGAGACAACAAAAATGGACCATTTTTTATTAACTAAATAAACTTATTTTAGGAAGCTATAATTATTAATATTAAATTCAAAATACATATTGCAAACTCTTAAACATATCATTTGGTTGATAGAAATTATTTTTATAAACATATGTGACTTAACATCATTAATCAAAAACTTATAATATCTTTCATTTTATATATATTAAAAGTAAATATTAAAACCTATTATATTATTAATTCGGATGCGAATTATAATTCTAAACTGTTTTTAAAAAATTCTCTATATACTATAAAAGTTATCTTCTTCGGACCATACAGTACCCAAAAAATAAAAAATAAAGAATTGCATGAAAGTAATCAACCGCAACTTATATTCCTTCTTGAAACGTTGACCCCCAATCAAAGTCTTAAAAAAAAAAAAAACATGAATAAAAGGTTAATGCTATGAGCTTACTTCCCATTTCCTTGAAAATAATGGATACAGAAAAGTTGCTCCTTTCTTTCCAGAGATTATTAGTATATTTGCACGTATATTAACTTTTTAAATGTTAAAAAAATATTAAAAGTATTAAAGAATGTTTTAACTTTTTTGGTAGCAGCTATATCTGATTAATTTTTTTATAATTTTTTTTATATAAAAAAAATAATATTTAAATTATTCTTTAAGTATTCTATATAATTTTTTTATAAGTGTTTTTTATTCTTTTATAAAAATAAATTTATATTATACTTAAAACATCCTAAACAGAAATTTTAATTAACTATTTAAAAAAAATGAAAGAATAAAAACACTTGTGGAGCAAAAGCATAAGAGTTCTATATTCCAAGGTTAAAATAGTAATTTTATTATAAAAAAGTGGAATGACAAATATAACCTCATACAATATATTAAAGGTAATTGTACCATGATAAAAAGATAATTTTATCTTTTTTTTTGCAAGAACAAATTCATAATTATACAATTATATTGAATAGTAATTTATGAATAGATCTGCACTAACATAACTGATAGCTTTAGTGTTTTTGATATTAAGATGGGGCTATTAATTCAAATGTTGATGGCGTTAGTAACGATGGTTTTCTTGGAAGGATGACTGCCTCTTGGTTACTTGAAAATATATGTTTTTTTTTTTAAATTATTATAGTTTTATAGAAATTTTTTTTTATTATTGTTACTTTTTATTCAATAAACTATAATGCTAATAAAAACTGCTTTTGTTTTGAAAAAAAAATTACATAATTCAAAAAATATTTTTTTCTTTTATAATTTTATTTACTATTTCTTTTTATTATCTTATAATTGAATAAAAAATTCCAAAATTTTCTTATAACAGCATCGAGAAATATCACTAGTTTTAACTATCCTTAATTTGTGACAATAATATAGGTAAAAATATAGACAAAGTGAAGAAAATAGAACAAACTATAGTTTTAACTACCCACTAATTAATTCCTTGAGGAGGAAGAGTGGGAAATTCTCAATTTTTTGAAAGACTAATATTATACTATTTATCTTAAAAATCCCTTGATTTAAGATAATAAAATATAATTTTAAATAAAAAAAACTTTCAAAAATAATGCTAGCCAACTTTAAATACCATTAAGATGAGGTAACACTCCCTTTTTTATTCGGCTCGCCTACCGTTCAAATATAATTTTCAAAAGAATTCAGCTAAATTGCCAAATAGAATTTTCAAATCTAAATTGAAGCTTGTCGTTGTTAACTATTTCATTTTCACTATAATTAAAAAAAAAAAGAAAAACAAATAGATCCAACTACCTCGCCATTCCACAATTAATTTTTTATATTATAATTTAGTGTTATGTTAATCAGGCAACATTTAATTACCATGATATAAAATTCAAAAATAGTGGGAACAGAAAAACATGTTTTTATGTATTTTTTATTTTAAAATTATAAATTTTGCTCTAATTTCACTCTAAGACTATTGTAAGAAAATATTTATTTTAAATTTATCTATATTTTTATAGTTCAAAAATTAAAAATAAAATAAAATCAATTGAAACTCATGTAAAAGGAGTTATTTAAAAGGAGTTAACTGTGATGTCATTATTTTATAACAAAACTAACAAAGATATTTTATTAACCATTTTGTAAAATCAAAAGTTTTTAAATAAAATAAATATATTGCCCCGTAAGCTTGAGAAAGAATAATATGTTTTAATTTCATCTTGTATAAAAAAAATCTCAATTTAGTGTGTTAGAATGCACCGACCACTAATTAATGGAAAATCAACCTTAGATTAATGTATTAACATTTTTAAATAGTTCATCTATAATAATATACAAAATGATGAATAGTAAAGTCTTGACAAGAAAAAAAAATCAACCCGAGCAACACTTAGGGGGTGTTTGGAAGTGTGGTAATCGTTGGTTTTTAAAATGTTTTTCGTTTGGAAATGTATTAAAATAATATATATTTTTTATTTTTTAAAAAATATTTTTGACATCAACATATTAAAATGATATTAAAATATTAAAATAAATAATTTAAAATTAAAAAAATATTTTTTTAAAAAATAATATTTAAACAAAAAACAAACATGTTAATATCAAAATGAAAACAAATGTAATGAAGAGGACACTGCCATCCTATGCCACGAGATGGGTCCGTTAGATTATTGCCATCATGCATTTTTCATGAGTTGGGTCCAGCAGAATATTTCCATCATGCATTTTTTCCGAGAGTTGGGCCTGTTAGACCATTGCCATCATCCATTTTTCCATGAATGGGCCTGTTGGATGGTGCCATCGTGCATTTTTTCCTCATGAGGTGGGTCCAAGAGAACATTCCCATCATGCATTTTTTTCCTAAAAGATATTCAGATTAAAAGTATTATAAAAAGAAAACACTATAATTTTCATGTTTCATCCGTTTATATAAGTAAAGAGTCACACAATATATGTGAATAAATCTCAAAGTTTTTTTTTTAATTTTATATAAAATATTTCATTCTCATCCAAAAAATATTAAAAAGTAAGAAAGAAAAGACAACTTAATAAAAATAAAAACAGAAAATATGACAAAATTTGAGAGAATTAATTCTTCTAGAAATCCTAAAATTCTATTCACTTAATTCTCATTCATCAACAATAACTAATATTTAAAGAAGTGATCAGTTTTGTTAAAAAAAAAAAAAAACTTGTCATGTTTCTTTTAAGATATTCAGATTAAAAGTATTATAAAAAAACAAAGAGATTATATATATTGAACAAAAATGTTAAATGAATGAATTCAGATATTTTGAATTATGTATTAAAATAAAATAAAAAAAGTTGTTTTTAAAATATTTTTTTTAAAATAAATTTTAATATTAATATATCATAATGATAAAAAAAAATATATAAAAGATAATTTGAAACAAAAACATTATTTAAAAAAAAACACGATTTCGAATTTATTCGTAAACAATCTTTTAGTTTAAGAAAGGAAGCTTCTAACTTATGTGGCTGCTAAGTGTGTTTTTCATAAAGATATTTTTTAAAATTACTGAGATTTTTTTTCAGATTTTTTTTAAATTTATTTTGCTTAAGAAAGTCATGAACAATATTGAATTATATATATTTATTCTCCACGAGGGGATGTGTCCGTTGCCATCATGCAGTGTTTTTTCCACGGCATGGGTCCGTGAAGTCCTCTATAAAAGCCTTAACCTCCTCGCTGCCATTCGCAACAATTAATATTGTAATAGTTGATATTAATAAGATGGGGCTGTTCCTTCAGGTGTTGACGGTGTTAGTGATAACGGTTTCGCTGCAAGGATGGCTGCCTCTTGGTTGCTTGGAGGAAGAGAGGATCGCTCTGTTGCACCTCAAAGATTCTCTTAACTATCCCAACGGCACCTCCCTTCCCTCCTGGAGAATAGCCCACGCCAACTGGTGTGATTGGGAAAGTATTCAGTGCAACAGCAGTACAGGTCGAGACTCTATCTCGGGAGCGTAAGGAACCCGGAGCTGGGAGATTGGTACTTAAATGCGTCCTTGTTTCTTCCTTTCCAACAACTCAACGCTCTCTACTTGTGGGATAATCGCATAGCTGGTTGGGTTGAGAACAAAGGTTTGCTCTCTTAAGTATTACAAAATATTTATATTACTTTTATTTTTTTTAGAATTAATCAAATAAGGTGTTGTTTAATTAGTATCATTTTGGAAGAAAATAGAAAGCATATTTAGTAAAAAGGAGTAATTTGTTTAATTCCTTACATTATTAATATAATCATTTTGAGGGTGAAATGCAGCTTTACCTGTAAATGCATATTCATAACGAACACTAAGCCAGTGATGATGGAAGCAATGGACAAGTAGTAAATTATAATCTTTCTTTCAATCTCTTTACATGAATTCATCGTACCAATTACATGCCTCTTCATCAATAATAATTAAGTTACTCCAATAATATCTTTTTTTTTTTACTCTTTACATGGAGTCTTAATTTATTTATTTTTTATTTGTTTATATAGGTGGTTATGAGTTACAGAAATTGAGCAGTTTGGAGTACCTTGACTTGGAAGATAATAGCTTCAATAACAGTATTCTATCATTTGTGGAGGGGCTTCCGTCTCTTAAATCACTGTATTTAGATTATAATAGACTTGAGGGGTTAATAGATTTGAAAGGTTAGTTTTTTTATATGCTATTATTTTTATAAATATTAAATTTAATTAACACAATTATCTATTAAATTTAATTTTAAAAAAACACAATTAGTGAGTATTGTATTAATTTATTTATTTTATATAAATATCAAGAATCCTTGAGCAGCTTGGAGTACTTGGATCTGAGCGGCAACAATATTAGTAAGTTGGTAGCCTCAAGAGGTAATAATTAGTAACACACTCACATTACCTACCTGCCTTGCTGGTAGCATCATGAAGATAATATTAATTATTCTTGTTTCTTCCCTAACTAACTTGCAGGTCCAAGCAACTTGAGGACTCTATCCCTAAGCTCCAATGATTTTAGAGGAAGAATACTAGGTGAGAGTAAGTTATATATTATATATAGTGATGTTTATATATTTGGGATTAATTCAAAAATTCAATTTGCTACTTTTGAACAAACAGAGTTGCAAAATTTGAGCTCCTTGGAAATGTTGTATCTGGACGGTTGTTCTCTAGATGAACACTCCCTTCAAAACCTTGGAGCACTGCCTTCTCTAAAATACCTGTCTTTGCAAGAACTCAATGGCACTGTACCTTCTCTAGGTAAATTAACAAATTTTAACTCCATTATTACTTAACATTGACCATTCTATTTAGGAAATAAACTCAATTGAAATCATTATAATTTCTTTTCATCTTAAAAAAATATGGTATTTTTGAAACAAGAGAAAACAAAACAAAATATGAAAAAATAATAATGTAATATATCATATTGGTGAAATTATAACATTTTTAACTTGAGTATTCTTCATTTATTAGGATCATTCCCAAACCTCACAACACTTCTCCTGGAAGGCAATGATTTCAGAGGAAGAATACTAGGTGAGAGTAAGTTATATATTATATATAGTGATGTTTATATATTTGGGTTTAAATGAAAAATTCAATTTGCTACTTTTGAACAAAACAGAGTTGCAAAATTTGAGCTCCTTGGAAATGTTGTATCTGGACGGTTGTTTTCTAGATGAACACTCCCTTCAAAACCTTGGAGCACTGCCTTCTCTAAAATACCTGTCTTTGCAAGAACTCAATGACACTGTACCTTCTCTAGGTAAATTAACAAATTTTAACTCCATTATTACTTATCAATGACCATTCTACTTCTATGCTTGCTTGATTAGACGGGTCAGTATAGAATTTCTCTTTTATGTTTTCATCACCTATTAAATTCATAATATAAAAAAATCAGAGAGATAATTAAATCTCAGAATTAGAATTTAACTCAATTGGAGTCTTTATCATTTTAAAATTCTACCATCCATTTAATATAAATAATATTTCACTTTAATTTTGCCCCTTTCTTGACACCATTTTAGTGTAATGTAAATAAGATGATAACATAAAAATCCTTATTTTAATTAGACAATACAATTTCTACACTGACCTAATAGTTTTAGTTTTTTTAGCAATGAATAATAAGAAATGAATTATTTCTAATTTTAATTCCTTCTACATTAATATAATTTCTTGTTTAATTGATAGTGACAGTCTTCCTTGATCTCAATAACTTGGAATACTTGGATTTAAGTTACAATACTTACGATAATAGCATCTTCCAAACCATCGGTAAGATTGATGACTCTTACTCTCTCTCGAGATTATATTTTTTCTATTGGACACTCAGAGTTTTATTTTTTTCTAAATTATAATGTGATTAGGCCTATGCGACTTAAATCATCTCCAAGAGCTAGATATGAGTTACAATGATCTAAGTGGTTTCTTGCCTTCGTGTCTGGCAAATTTGACTTCCCTTCAACGACTAGATCTCTCTTCCAATCACTTGAAGATCCCTATGTCATTGAGCCCAATTTACAACCTTTCAAAACTCAAGTATTTTGATGGATCAGGTAATGAAATATTCGCAGAAGAAGATGATCATAATCTGAGCCCAAAGTTCCAGTTAGAGTCCCTTTATTTGAGCAGTCATGGACAAGGTGCGGGAGCATTTCCCAAGTTCCTCTACCATCAGGTGAACCTACAATATGTGGATCTTACAAACCTCGGATTAAAGGGAGAGTTTCCAAATTGGTTGATTGAGAACAACACATACCTATATGGTCTTTATTTAGACAATTGTTCTCTTTCGGGTCCATTCTTGTTGCCAAAGAATTCTCATGTGAATTTGTCACTTCTAAGTATATCTATGAATCACTTCCAAGGCCAAATCCCTTCAGAAATCGGAGCTCGTTTGCCAGGGTTACAAGTTTTATTGATGTCTCACAATGGTTTCAATGGAAGCATTCCTTCCTCGTTAGGTAACATTAGCTCGCTGCGAGTATTAGACATGTCCAACAATATTTTGACTGGAAGAAAACTTTCGAACAATAGTTTGCAAGGGCAGATCCCTGGATGGATATGGGAGATGTCTTCTCTAGAGTTCTTGGACCTATCAAGGAACACTTTTTCTGGTCCTTTACAACCTAGAATCGACACTTCTTCACAATTGAGATATATTTATTTGTCTAGAAATAAGTTGCAAGGGTCGATCGCAATGACATTTTATGGCTCCTCTCAGATATTGGCATTAGATCTTTCCCATAATAATTTAACTGGTAGAATTCCAGAATGGATTGGCGGGCTATTTAACTTGCGATTTCTACTCTTGAGTTATAACAATCTTGAAGGTGAAATCCCAATTCAATTATGCAGGTTGGAAAAATTAACCCTGATTGATCTTTCTCACAATTATCTTTCTGGTAACATCCTCTCTTGGATGATATCTACTCATCCTATCCCTATGAATCCCTATGCCCGTGATGGTAATGATGTGTACTTATCACAACAATCTTTCGAGTTTACAACGAAGAATATATCCCTTTCTTATAGAGGCAGCATTCTCCAGTACTTCACAGGAATTGATTTCTCATGCAACAATTTTACAGGAGAGATTCCTCCTGAAATTGGAAACCTCAACATGATCAAGGTATTGAACCTTTCGTACAACAGTTTGACTGGACCAATTCCACCAACATTTTCGAACTTAAAGGAAATAGAGAGCTTGGATCTTTCCAACAACAAACTGGATGGAGAAATCCCACCTCTACTTACTGAACTATTTTTTCTAGAGTTTTTCAGTGTGGCATACAATAATCTGTCCGGCAAGACTCCTGCGAGAGTTGCACAGTTTGCCACGTTTGAGGAGAGCAGCTACAAGGACAATTCTTTTCTTTGTGGAGAACCGCTACCCAAAATATGTGATGCAGCTATGCCACCATCACCAACACCACCTTTAACAAACAATGAAGATAATGGTGGCTTCATGGATATGGAGGTTTTCTATATGACCTTTGGGGTTGCATACATCATGGTGCTGCTAGTAATATTTGCAGTTCTGTATATAAATCCATATTGGCGACGAGCTTGGTTTCATTTTATCGAGGTAAGCATCAACAATTGCTATTATTTTCTGGTGGACAATCTTTCTATTTTATTGAAGTTTGGATTTTCATAGCCTTGATGGTACTAAGACTTGGTGCTTCGTTGTGTATTCTAGTTTTAAGATTTAAACAAGTTTAAAGGCATGCTCAAGCGATGTTGTATTAATTTATACAGTTCCATTCGATTTTGTGGGTTTTTACACAGCGTGGGCTTTTCAATTCCATTGAGTTTTTACTTCCCTTGTATATTACATTATTACTTGATTTTTACGGATGATCAATTCAAATTTACAACACAAATATCCAAAAATATTTTATATCAAAGCTTCAGTAACTGAGTATTGATCCTGTGAACATAGCATTCTGTCGACAGCACTCCCCACTTGAAATGGATGACCACCCGGTTGAGCAAATGAATCAAAGCAGTCTCGAGATTCCACATAACAATTCATCTCCACATGTATGATGGCTTCTAATTTTCAACCCACTTCTGAATACTCTAGTCTCAAATGTCCAGCATATGTCACAATGCTTGATTAAAGTCATTTGATTACGCTCAGACCAGGTCTCTGATGCTCCAAAAGTGATGCACAGAAAACTAGAAAACCTGATATCATTAGCTTTCACCGCTTAAAAGAAAAGAACTTCCTCCAAAAAAAACTAGAAAACAAGAATTACAAGAATAATAGATCCAATTAGACATGGAAAAATATCCAGTGATAGAATATATGAAAATAAAGTTAAGTCTCTTGTTAGAATCTTTAATTACCTCCAAAAACACTGACAAAGCAAAATGCATTTCAGGATCTCACTTCTTCTCTTCCTACCATGTCCTTTAGCTTTATCATATTTCCAGCTGCAATAGCCAGAACAAGGAGAAAGTTAAGAAAGCAAAGAAGGGAGCATTAAAAAACTAAACTGGCCTTGTTTGTTTCATGGAAACCATTTTCCTGGAAACAATTTCCCCATCTTTTCTATGTTTGGTAAACTTTGAGAAACCACTTTCCAAGAAAGTGGTTTCAACCAAGGACAACACAACCCTTTTT
>Ga0325414_1001687_pt1 | contig 21633 bp, 14 predicted proteins | sample PopdelMetagenome_8_FD_206183 | JGI IMG/M metagenome (GOLD analysis project Ga0325414, IMG submission 206183) | Populus deltoides microbial communities from Bellville, Georgia, United States - Leaf-PdKOR-R3 | ecosystem: Host-associated > Plants > Phyllosphere > Phylloplane/Leaf | place: USA... | reverse complement strand
AAAAAAAAAAGGTTTGTTGAGAAATACTTATGTTGGCTTGCAAATAAAGAACCCTATGTTCCTTACAAAACCACGTTAGAAAGAATGATTAACTCAACTTCTAGTTCTAGCAACATATATGGGTTTACGGATGATAATAGTAATTATTATAAGAGTATGATGATGGATGAAATGAGAATGAATCATGATTATTCAGGTGAAGGTTCATTTAACATCTCTTTAGATGAAGAAACAAATATAGATGCTTCTAATTTTTTTTGAACTTTTGAAATATTCTAATAAACCATTATGAGATAGATGTACAACTCATAATAAATTGTCAACCATTGCACAAATGTTTACCATCAAGTCAAATTATGGGTTGAATAAGGCTACTTATGATAGGATTCTGGAATAAAAGCATGTTACCTAAAAGGAATAGGATGCAAGATAACTTTTATACTATAAAATCCATGATGAAACCTCTTGCCCTAGGATACCAAAAAATTAATATGTATCCAAACTTTTGAGTGTTGTACCATGGTGAATATGCAACTTTTATCGAGTGCAAAACTTGTCACATGCTCAGTATAAACCTAATAATGGTAGAGGAAGGACACTTATCGTATACAAAAAAATAAGATATTTCTCAATCATTCATAGACTGTAAAGGTTATCTACGTCTCCAAAGACTATTGAGCAGATAACATGACACCAATCACATGATGAGGTGGATGGAGTCATGAGATACTTTTTCAATGGTGATGCTTGGAAGCAATTTAATGAGCTTCATCTTCAGTTTTTAATGGAATCACAGAACGTACATATTAGCTTGTGTATAAATGAATTTAATCTACTTAGATCCTTTGCTACACTTTATTCTTGTTGGTTAATCATACTAACAATATATAATTTGCCCCAGAGATGTGTATAAAACCATAATTCATGTTCTTATATATGGTTATACATAGTCTTTACATTCGAGGTGAGAATATAATTGTTTGTTTTTTATCGTTAATTAATGAGTTAAATCAGTTATGGTCAGTCGGAGCTTTAACATATGATGTACCAAGAAAATATAATTTTTTTATGTATGAGATTATATAAGGTCAGAGTACAAATGTAAATTAGCTCGTTCAAATCAATCTCAATATGCTTAGTTTGTTTATAAAAATCAAGTTGTGAATAATCTAAATAGAATTCTCACTGTCATAATACATAATAATAATAATAATATGAGATAGGAAGACTTTTATATCTGTAAATAATCAACATAACCATGCAATTTCTATTACATGGCTAATTGAATATAGTTTTTATCGATTGAAAACTTATTTTGCAATTGAGTACTTTATTACTTATCATTAACTTTTCTTTCATTCCTTCCTCTCTCCATTAAAGTAAACTAGTTATGTACTAAGCATTGATTAGAGAGCTAGCTAGCGGCCATAATAAACCTTTTGATCTTTTACTATGATGATAGGGAGCGTCATTGGATTTATGTCTTAGTAGACGAAACCAAGTGGTCTGGAGATATGCCGAACCTTTTTTTCTAAAGTTAGCAGGTGCATGAACTTAATAATAGACCAAACCAGACAAGGACCCTCATGGTGGGCTCGTTGGTCTGCGCACATCAAGAATATTCATTACCAAGAAGATCGATCATTGGTCCCACCGAGAAAAGACAGACAATAATGGACCTAGATTTCGATTGGAACCAGAAGAAGAGCTTGTCTACTTGAGATTGGCAACTCTAAAGGTAAGGATGATTTGGCTTTCTATCATGATACCAGCGACCTAGGTTTTATACCCCAGATCTACATTCATTCGTCGTAAATGTACCCAACTAATGCAACTTTTTTTTCAGTAGATTTTTTCTTTCTTTCTTGTCCACACCCCAATCTGCAGTACTTTATTAACTCAGTTTAAACTTTGGCATTATTCATGATTAATTTATCTAAAATTATCCTAAATTTCTGGTGAAACGAAATTCAGCCTCTGAATTTTAAATTTTTTATTTGAGTTTTGGGTAAAACACAGGCTCCTTTTTCCAGGTTTTTTTCCTTCCTATTTTTTTTTCAAATTGCATATTTTCGCAATGGGTGATGCATCTCTAAATTATCATTTGTGGTTAAAATTAACAGAAAAATAATACTCAAATAAAAAATATTTAAGTTCAAATGCCAAGTTTAATTTAACCAAGTTCAGGGTATTTCTTGATAATTTAGCCTTTATTTTTATTTCCTTACTTAAAATTTGCCTTAATTTAATTTGAATAAATTAAATCCTCCAACTCTTTTTTTCTTCTTCTTATTTCTCATAATTGATCAAAATTATTTTAATATTGTAGCTTCAAACTTAAATTTCTTATATTTCCCCAATCACGAACAACTTAACGTCTTAGAATCATGGATGATTGTATTATTCCTACGTGAACTTGTCATATGGATTCCAGTTCTATGAGCTCCCATGCTATAATTTAACTAACGAAAGATGGCAATAACTCCTTTTCATACACAATTCTAAAAGCCGAACTACCTTTGCTACACGACCAGAAAATTAAAAACAAAATCGACTAAGTATATATCTTATTGGCATTAAGAAAAACTTCAATAAAAAATTACTATACTGATGAAATAGCTGATGAAAACATGTCGTCGGCAATATACTAGCAGGGAATTTGTTTTTTTTAATCAATTTAACAATTAATTTTTGACAAGATCATCAATGGAATATTAGCATTATAAAAACAAGATCTTACCACTCATTTTCTATGAAGAACTCTGCCAGCAACATTAATTATGGACAAAATATTCCATCACATATTCCATTAGAATGCACCCTTAATTGCTGATGGAATATTTTATCACACATACTCCATCAAAAAAAAATTTTGTCACCTATTTACGGAATCGTCGATCAAATATTTTTAAAATGATTTCACTGGAAATTCAAACATATTTTGTAACATTTTGATGAAAAGTCACCAACATCGCCAACAAAAACACCAATGATAATTTTTTGTCGTTGTTATAATCTCAAAATGCATTTGAGATTATAATTCTAAAAACTCAAAACAACAACACCAACATCAACAACAAAAAAAACTTGTTCGACAATAATTATATTAAAAAAATCATAAACAAAAATTATATTAAAATGAATTCCATACAAAAAAGATTTTCAAATAGATTAAAATTTATAAAAAAAATGGAAGGGGAGGAAAACATCTTGAATCAAAAACTTCTAGAGGGGGAGGAAAATATAAAGCAAAATACTCACGTATTTCCTCCATTTTTTTTTTTGACATCAAGCCTTATTTCTTCTTTTAGTTGTGCCCTCATTTTAGTTATTTGTTCTTTAACCTTATCTCAGACAATCTTTGTTGTTATCTATTTTTGAGTTCCCATACAAAAAAAAAGGAAGAAGAAAAGAAAAAAAGAAAAAAAATTGTCAGAAGAGAACAAAAAATATATAGTAGTGAGAAGAGGACACAAGAACGCCCAAAAATGGCCCAAGATTGGTTGAGAAAGTTTAAAAATATAAAGATTGAAATTTGATAATATATTTTTAATTGATGAAAGCCCTATTAACAAAGAAAATTCAATTTGAGAAAGAAAAGTTCAAAATCAGATGTTTAAGGACTCAATTAGATTTTGTTGAAAGGTTAATTGAGTTTATGAAGGGTTTGACAACAAGAAAAATTAATTTTAAGTCAACTTAGGCTTTAATTGGAATAAATTAAAGTTTAGGGGTTGAATTACAATTTTTAAGAGTTAATTCGGTCAAATTAGTGGCTTAATTGCATAAATATTGAAGTTTGATGGGCAATTAAGGACTTGATTGAAGAAATCCAAAACCAAGGACCAAACTGGAAAAGACGCGTAAATATAAAGGTTGAAATTGATCGAATCAGGGGCCAAATTAAAGAAATTAAAAGTTTGTTGATCAATTGAGGGTCAAAATGCACAAATTCAAAACCAATGACCAAAATGAAAAAAAGGCGGCCAACTTCAGGGCTGACAATTGAATTTGACAGGGATGCAATTGAATTGATTGTTAAAATCAAAATATTAATTGAGGACTGGATTGCACAAATAAAACATTGAGGACTGATTTGAAAAAATACTCTTTTTAGCACCCTTTTCTTTTAAATGAAACGACATGTTTTATACAAAAAGACATTGTTTCACTTACTGTTCAATAAAAAAAAAAGAGAGCTGCAAACAATGTCATTTTGATGGCACTATGTGCCATCATCTTCTTCCCTGGATGCGTAAAGGCAGGGGAAGAAAGCTTTTTTTTCCCCCCTCCTTTGCAATGCTTGTCTCCCTCTCCCTCTCTCTCTATAGAAACCCAAAAAACCGACATGACCCACACCCTTCTCATGGTCTACCATCGAGAGGAAAAAACAGAGGGGATAAGCCCTGTAGATAGCTCTGGGGCAGCTGCCCAACCATTTTACCCATTCAACGCGATTGGACAAGGGTATAATGGCTCTCTCCCCCTTCCCCCTTATAAATACCCCCTCTTGGGGGATGAGAAAATGAAGAAAGAAGGACAAAAAGTGAGAATGAAAAAGAAAGAAAGAACAAACAGAGGGGCATAAAAAAAGAACGAAACAAAAATGAAAAAAGAAGAAGAAAAAACAAGGGAAAACAAAGAGGGAAAAAAAAGAGAGGAAGGACAAAAACAGAGACAAGAACAAGAAAAAAGATCGAGGATAAAGAAAATAAACTAAAAAAGAAACAAGAGAGGAGGAAAAACAGAAACAAATACAGAAAAAGAAAAAGAAGAAACTTGTGCCTCTGCATATGGAAGAAAAACAATAGTAACCACCACCAGCTTTTCCTCGTTACCGCCACAACATCGCCACCGTCAACTACAATACCACCATCGCCAAGTCAACCTCTCCTTTTTCTTTTTCTTCTTTGCCCCATCTCCACTGTTTTCCTAATGAACAGTGGAGAGTGAATTATAATTCTCTCCAGTGTTCACGTAGCATGCGAATAGTGGACAGCGGATTAATGCACTCTCTACTGTTCACGTGAATAGTGAAGAATGAATTAATCCACTGTCCACTATTCACATGCTACGTGAATAGTTGAGAGTGGATTATAATTCACTCTCTAGTGTTCACGTAGCATGTGAATAGTGGACAATGGATTAATTCACTCTTCACTATTCACGTGAACAGTGGAGAACCATTGTTCCTGGACCAGACTAGTGTTGGCCCAAACCAAAACGTCTAGGCTAAGCCTGACCCCGCCCCCCTTCGTATAGAGTATGTTGGGTCGATATTGGTTTTTTTGGGCTGACCTCGACCCAATTACTATTAGGCCAGTCTCGACCTAGCTAGGGTGGGCTCAACCCATATAACTAGGACGCACCCATCCTAATATATTTTAATATATAATTATAATTATATATAACATTATATATAAAAAAACAAAAAAACAAATTCCAAAAATCCTTTCAAAAAATTTGTGATTTTCTCGTGTATTTTTCTATCTATTTTTATTAATATTGGTTTGTATTTTTATACTATAAAGATACAAATTCAGTATTAAAATACTCGGTTTTCTCCGAAATGTTGCAAAAACATTATATAGAAAAAACAACAAAAAAATATCTTGTTTTCATGTATACGACCAAGTTTCTTAAGAATATATGAAATTTCATATTATATTTTCATACAAAATAAAAATTCAAAAACAAATATGTGTTAGCATGCATTTTGGGTTTTAATAACCAGTTTATTAAAACTTTAAGAATTAGGCCCATATTTCAAAAATACAAAAAAAATATTTTGTTTTCTTTTAGTAGATTACGAACTTATATGTAAGACTATTTTCAATATTAAAAAAGCTGTTTTTTTTTATTGACATTAGAACGGTTAGGTTTTTACCTAATAAGATAAAGATCTTCTTATCGAGGAGGATTTGTCTTCAACCTTAGATAACCCAACAATCAGACAAGTAGTTTAATTAGACAATTAAACAATGTGGTTTACCTCAGGTAAGACGTATTAGGGGTGTTAATAGTGACCAAATACTAGGTGGTGACTCTTATTCCCTCTTTCTACTGATAAAAAACAAGAATTCATTGTCCTGTCCATTCCATACACACCATATACACTTAGATTATACCAGGAGAACGTTCATTGCAACGCCACACATGTGCGATAGAAAGACGACTCCATTGGGGACCCTTTGTGGATTAAGCTTTTTTTTAATGTTTGATTATCATGTTTTATTGTTTGATTTATGTGTTTATTATTAATATGCATTCCTTTTATTATTTGCATCTACGCCTTAACTTTTTATACATATTATTCATGCATTGTATAAAATTGCCTCATGCATCACATATCTTAAATTTTCAAGCACACATAAGCTTCAAAGTTTGGTGGGAGATTAGCAATTTTTCCTATGACTATTAGTCAGGGTTCAGATGCGTTAAACACCCAATTCATAACTGAGTGTCTGCTTGGTAATGGTGGGCATACGTGCCTTAATCATTTCTTGCAACGCCCCTGTACTGTCTTTACAAAGATTATCACTAGGCAAATATGAGATCCTTTTGAAACCAGGTAGAAAACCTATTGATGTGCCTTGAATGATTCGAAAATCAGCAACAATGAATCTGACGAAAATGGATGAAGGATGAGTTTGGTTATGTTGTCTTTCTTTTGGTGTTTAGGTTGGATTATAGTGATTTTAAGGTAAATAAGATGGAGAATAGACTAGAATGATACTTTGATAAGTCGATCTGAACGCCATAAAGATCAATCTAGGATTTTGACGCCACACTCTTTGTGATTGAAGAGTGATAAGTCAGGTAGGGTTCTTCACAAAATCAATTTGAAAGAACAGCTCTTAATTCTATGAATTAAGTTTCAAATCTTGGCCAAAAGTCCTTTATTACATATTCTGATACTATATTTATAATTGGAACATCCCTCTAAAGTTAGGACAAATTCAACATGATAGAAGTCAAGCCCAAATATTAGACTTTGACAAAGTAACTAGACAAATTTAACTAGCACATATTTTCTGACTTTAATTGAAACATAAACAGACCAAATTTAAAATGGCTATAACTTCTTGCACAAAAGTCCAATGCAATCATGGTTAGACAATCTAAAAAAATCACGTTCTGAACTTGAAATCCACCTAGATTAGTCTTTTTTTCACATGCAATGGATGACTTCAAATTCAGGTTCAAATTCATTTACTGTTCTGACCGTAAACAACATTAATTCCTTCACTTATTTGCATTATTAACCCAAATTCAAGTACTCCAGCATCAAAAGAACTATTAAGGGCTTTTCCCATCTCTAAGTTCTAATTGTAGGTAAATAAGCACCCTTGAACTAATTTCAAACTGATTGCTAATTTTTAACTCCGACGCAACTTCAATCATTTCAATTTGACTCGTCAAGGCCTTTTGTAGTTGTTTCGCTCTCGTTCTTGTCATTGGACCATCTGAATCCTCTTGCATATTAGATTTAACTTTACGAGATGGATTATAATTCCCATGATGCACATCATCACCTACCCATGCTCACTTAATGAATAAAACTTGTCCTTAGGTTGTATGTGCTATCTTTATTTTGCATTAAGGCAAGTCCTCCTTGAGGCATCTTGAAATCAAGACTTATAAGTGACACAATGGTCATTACTCAAGAAATTTTTATTGTAGAGTTTGAGCAAGAATCATAATTCTTGTTTCATCATGCAAGAGTTACGACCATATGTCACCCCTTGAAAGACGAGTTCATCATATAAAACATGCTCATATGTTTAAACATGCATGCTTGTAGTTTGAAATAAAATTCCCCTAATTCTGTTTTCCTCTCCAAAGTCTAGAGTTGCCGACATCTGATGGTATTAAGAAGGATTCGCTCAAACTTCCAATCAAGAAACATAGCTTGTAGTAATAAAAGTCTCTACTTTACCATGGACTCAGCTTGAGACCTATACCGGGACGTAATCTATGAAGTTTTGACACATTCATTAAAAGAGTGTGGGGAAATGTAGTCTTCTTTATAAGGAATACAACAAGTTAACCTATGAGTCTACTTTCACAAAGTTACACAGGTAAATGACTAACATTGTCTTTGGTTTCCTTATCCAAAGTATAATCAATATCATGTTTCCTTTGTTTGGACTGACACTTTGAAGAACCATCCTAAAATATCATTTGATTTTCTTCCTGGCCACATAGAAATTGTGTCATCGACAAATCAAAGAGTTTTACTTTGCTATACACGCAATGGACCTTGTTATTATATGTGTAACCCTTCTATCAAACAATGGTAAAAGATCCTGATTCCAAAAACACGATATGATACTATAAAATCTGGCCTAATGATTAAAAGGTCAAAACCTTTACATTATAAGATTGTGAAATTCTTGAATCTCAAGTTTCGCTTATATGATAAAAAAAATTCTATATGTACCACTGTATTAGAGTCGAGTTGTTTGAATTAGCAACTTGAAAATGAAAGTTGTTGGATAAAGTGAAGTTACCTCATGAAGAGTCCCTTCATCGCATGACAAAAGTATCTGTGAATGGCTCACTTGGAAGAAAAACGTCTTTACATTTGATGTGAAAATGGAGAGTCATTATTTGTTTCCACTTCCCCTACTAGCCTCTAAGGGCAATGATAACAAAGAAATTGGACTTGTTGAATACGAAGAAAAGCTCGCCATGACCTGCATTGATAGAGAAAGTAATTTCATGGAAGTATGGATCATAGTGAAAAACAATGGAACAAGAGGCATTCGATAAACATAGGGGTTTTAACAAAGAAAGAACCCCATGTAAGTTCTTTGGCTTTTTATAATGCTGATGTTGTACTGATGAGATGTCGATTCCATATTTTCTAGCAATGTCGATTCGATAAGAAAAATTAATCAATGATTTTGAAATGGATGCGTTAATTTTTTTTTAATTTTAAATTCTTTTGAAACAATGTTGAAAATGACGTAAATACATCAAAAATATATTTTTTGGAATTTTTTTATTTGTTTTGCTATTTTTTTATTTTTTATTTTTGCTATTTTTGGATTATTTTAAAATATCTGACAAAGGAAGTCAAAATTTGGGTTATGATATAAAGGATAACAATAAACACATAACAACCTTAAAATTAGGGAAATCGACACTCCAATTAAGTCAACCAACTCCTAAATTGGCAAAAATGATGATGGTGAGGTGGTGTTGACAAAGTCCCTACCAAGAAAATATATTGCAATTGGATCCCCTATCAAAATTGGATAAGTCCTCTCATTTTTGTGTTTTTTTCAAAATGCCATCTGAATTTTCAAATTTCTTGAGTTAAAGACAAAATTGGCTATCCATATTGAATTAATAGAACCTCCCAAGCCATGTCAAATTGATATTTTGGTCCTTGATCCTTTAATTCCTTAAATCATAGCCAAATTTCATTTAACTCCTAGAATGCCTCTTAAATAGAAATTTTTTTTAAAAGAGTTTTCTTGTCTATTTTAACGCGAGAAAGTTTTGTAAAGCTTATTTGAAAAAAATTCTAAATTATTTTGAATATGTTTTTAGCTATTTTTTAGAAAAAACATTAGGAATAAAAATGGGTTACAATTGTTGCCCTCTTTTTACAATGCTAACAATACAAAATCTTATAGAAATGATTTTTCATAGGCTCTATGTCGTAAACTTGTAAATAAAAGATGGTGTATATGAAAATTTTGGAAAATATATGAAAGTCAAAAGGTAACTCCACTGGAGAATATTGAGTTTTGGCTAAATTAAGAGGTAACCAACCTCACTGAGTGCTTTTTTATCTGAGAATTTTAAGAGGTGACTTATCTTGTGGTCCTTTTGAGGGGGGACCTACCTCCTAGTCATTTCGAGAGGCAACCTACCTCGTGGTCCTTTCAAGAGAGTGGCCCATTTCATGGTCCTTTCAAGAGAGGGGAGGGATCTGTCTCGTTGGAAGAAACCTTGTGAGATCGTTATTGGCTTTTTAAATTTATTAAAGCATATTTTTGACATATATGAGGGATTTCTACAAAACATTGCACATTGCTAACATTATATAATAGATGACATGTAAGTATCTTTATCTAGTTAGAAATATAGGTTTTCACCTTTTATAATCCAACTTCAAATTTTATAGTAGGACCTACTACTTCTATTCAGGGTTGGCTCTACTAGTCACTCGTCTTACCAACTTACTTGAGTTCACCCATATAGACCATTCATATGATCACCTCTGTGTCATTTAGCCTTGCCCTTCCACCATAATTATTGCCCTTTTACGTGCACTCACAAAAAATTCTACTTTATCAATTATTCTATTAGGAGTGACAAACTATTTCTCAACTATGATGTTGTCCACTCAACTTGATTGTGCCCTTTAAGTTAGCTTATTCATGGCCTAAATCAACATTTTTTTGACCGTATCCTTTCCTCATAACATTTATCTTTGATTTCATTAGGAATTCTTTACTCATGATGATTTTTCAAAATTTAACTATCTTGTCTTTTGGGGAAAAAAAAATTCTAATGTAAGCTTAAAAAATCTTGTTTTGAACTTTGTGCATTCATTTGCAATTACAATTTAGAACAATCTAGGCAATTCTCATAGTGGTTTTAGGGGAATGGGGATTTGGTCCATTCATGCAAATTGTCATAACCTAATTTTTACTCTCCATAAATTTCTTTTTTTAAAAAAATTATCTTTCAAAAAAAAGGTTTTGGGTTGTAAACAAGCAAGAATTAATTTGCAACTAGTTAGAATTAAATGTGGGACTGTAATTTTGGGTTTAATTAAACAAATTTGGAAAAAGGGATGGAATTTGTCATAATTGGAAGAATTGAAAGATCAAAGGTCAAAATGGAAAGATGGAAAAGTTTGAAAGTTCATTCAATTAGGGTTTAGTTGCGGAAAAAAAATTGAATTAAGGGAAAAATTGGATAAATAAGCCAAAGACTAAAATGAAAGGGATAGAAAGTTTAAAATTCCAAATAATTCAATTGGAGGGTTAGTTGAAGAAAATTGTTGAAATTTAGAGTCAATTCAACCAAAAATAAAAGAATTAAAGGTTCATGGACTAAAGTGAAAAGGTCTTGGAATAAGAAGGGCATTTTTTGTTTTAATTAGGGACTTAATTGAATAGTATTTTAGAGATAAAATGTAACTTAGGTTGTAATTACATAATTTGAGGAACTAAAGAACATATATTAACAACGCTAATATACAGGGACAAATTAAGAGTGACCGAGGGCCAAATTGAAAGGGTTTCTAAAATAAAACCAATATTGGGCTGAATTGCGAGTTTCTAAAGGCAGGCTGAAATGAAAAAGAAACCAAAGTGATAGACTTAAAATAGATTAATGGAATTGATGTCATTTCAGGTAATTAAGAATCTTAATCCCAAAAACAAGTGACGCTTCATTCAGCAAGAAGAGAGCCGACACGTCATCTAGTTTCTTCTCCCCTGCATCTCTATTTTTCTAGTTTGTCTCTAGCCAATAAATGCCATGTCAAGCCAACCAAAAACCCTATATGACATGTAAACAAGCCTTCAAAATATTACAATGTTCCAGTACCCTTTAAGCTAGATTTGTAGTAGAAAATTAGACAAGTTCTAGAGAGATTAAGGGCTAGGATGTCTTCCTGAATATCAAGGGTGTTGATCTAGCCAATAAAAGACCCTAAACCCTCCCTCATTTTCTTATAAATACCCCTCTCAAACCCTACTCAGAGAGGGCAAAACAAGGAAAGACTTGAGAGAGAAGAGTGGAAATATAAAAAGAGAAAAATTAAGTAAAAAATAAGGAGAGAAACGAAAAGATAAGGGAAAAGAAAGACCATTTTGAGAGGAAGGAAGAAATAAATAGAAAGATTAGAGAATAAAGAAAGAAGGGAATGGAAAATAACCTGAGTGAGAAAGAACACCTACCATGGAATCTCACCCTTTTTAGCCATTTGAATCTTCCATAAGAGGGTTGTAGGCCTCAAAAGTGAACTTAGTGCATTAATGTAATTGTTAAATATAACAATATATAGGGGGTATGCACAACCACTATAAGTAGACAACTTATTCAACTTTTTTTTTAATAACATATGGCATGCATCGTTGGGATGACTAACTATGGAACCTAATACCCCTATTTGACATTTAGGAGCCATTAATGGGTATTTACAATACCAGGTTGATTAACTTAGTGCTCTTGATTGACCTTTGAAAATGCAATGACTAGTTAAGGTTCATTTACAATAAGGAAACCTTGATGAACACTAGACCGAGAGGATCATGTGTTTTTAAAAGAAAACATTTTGAAGTCTTAAAAACTAAAAGAACTAAGGCACCACTCCTCATCAAAACCAAAGATAATAGCTTGCTATAAGTTTATTTACCCTAAACATTATAAGTGAATAAAAAGGAATTTAATTTTTGATATTTTACAATATTGACAGAACTCATATCAAGGTTCATTGAATAGTAGCCATCCAGAAGATATAAATGACGACATACATTTAACAAAAGTTCCAAAAAAACATGCATGCAAAAAATTCCCAGCTTATGCGGGCGATATAATTTTCTTAAACATAACTCCTGCACATGTAGATGGCTTAATTCTTTGCAAAACATAGTCCCCGCTTATGCAACCAGCTTAATGCTTTCAAAAAATAGCTCTCGTTCATGCAACCAACTTAAATTCTTTTAACATAATTTTCCATAATTTATCTCAATACTCATTTCACATATATAGATAAATTTTAACAACATTTCTATAACTAAAAAGGTGAGGTGACAGGCACCTACCTAGTACTTCAATGGTATGTGCTTTATCCACTACTGGTCCAACTTTAAATATCCCTCCAAATTTTCAAGGAAACACCCTTAACTAGTACCTAAATAATTCCAACCCATTGTTTATGCTTATTCAAACACATCCTTGGATTTGAACCTCATGGATATAAAGATTCAGAAATCCACAAGCAAGAATGAGACAATTCTAGAAAGCCAAAAATCATATTTGAGATCGAACCTTGATTCAAAGATTACTAAAGGTATTGGAATTGACTTGGATCTGTTGATTATAAAGAATCAAGAACCTAAAGTATATATAGAAAGAACATTAAAAATTAGTGTGTTGCTCTAAGCAAAACACTAATTTTATTCAATAATCCATGGCTACTAAAATTTGATAACTATAAACAACTTCAATAGACTCAACAAACAACCTTACTGACTCTAATGGATCATAGACTAAAGACCTAAAACAAAACAAAACCCAACTAAAACTAAAGCTTAACATATGTAATAAACTATAAAAAATGACTAACGGACCCAAAACTTGAGGGTTGCTATAGATTCATTTACAATTAAACTCAAAATAAATCAAATAAGCCTAAAAACTATTATAATGATAAATATAAAAAAGTTTGACCCTTATGCCAATATTGCCGCACATATAGGAATAAAATAACCTAAGATAATATAATTCCCTAGCTTAAATAGTCTTATAGCTGAAATTATATCCTAGACAGGCATTAAACTCAAAATAAATCAAATAAGCCTAAAAACTATTATAATGATAAATATAAAAAAGTTTGACCCTTATGCCAATATTGCCGCACATATAGGAATAAAATAACCTAAGATAATATAATTCCCTAGCTTAAATAGTCTTATAGCTGAAATTATATCCTAGACAGGCCAGGATAACAATTGCTACCTTATATAAATTTCATATAAATTAGGAGAATCAGATCTAAAATTATTGTCATTTTGTTTCCTTTCTTAGTTAGGACAATTTAAATTGATAGTAGCAAGTCCTTGCACCTTGACTTTTTGTTTTATGCATTTTTATTCAATTTGTGAATTCCTTAAATGTAAGAGTACATGGTAATACCGTTGAACATATAAAAGAAAAAGGAGTTTGATTAAATGTTGAACTAAAACTTCCTAAAAGAGGTTGTAATTGATATGGTATTCTGATAAAAGAATTACCAAGTGTTGTGGAATGTTTTTAAAGGAATTGTCGTGTGATGGGGAATTCTATTGAAGGAATTGTCATTTGATGTGGAATTCTATTGAAGGAATTGTCGTATAGTGTGGAATTCAAATGAAAGAAATGTCATGTAGCGTGGAATTTCATTGAAGCAATTGATGTGTGGTGTTGAATTTCGTTGAAGAAATTATCATAATGAATAGTTTCCGAGAAGGAAAGCCAAATTATAGGTTCTCCAACATGTATTGTCGAATTTAAATCGAAAATACTAGATGGTTGGTATATTGTAACATGGAAATGGAGTATGAATCACATGTAGAGGATATTATGTTTGACATTTACATTTTGTGCCAAAATTAAGTTACTTGGTTTAAATGGTGGAGTTTAATTATGAAGTATTCATTATTATTTTGTGTGGATATTTCTGGTACATCTCAAGATCACCACGATTAGTTACTTTGGTGCCTTTGTGCTGGTTTAGATTCTCTATTAAGGACCCATTTATATAATGTATTTTGGTTATTTATGTTTGTAAGTGACAAAATCATAGACTATTAAAGTATGTAATTATAACTAATATCGGATAGTTTTAAAGTATGAACTTTTTGTAAATATGAATGATATAATATTTATGGGTAATCTTTCCATAAATATTATGTATCGCATATATAAACTTCATATTATTATAATGTATAAATTAAGTTGTAATCATAAACTCTTAGTTATTGTGATAAGTAGTGTAATTGTTCATTAATTTTTTTGATATGAAATGTGATAAAGCATCATCGTTAATGACTCTTGTGGAAACAATCAAGTTGAATGGATCTTGAATGGATTAAACAATGATTGAGATATGATGCCAACATTAGGGATATTGAGTTTTCAAATGGAACATTGCTAAAGTTTTGGTAGAGATAATAAAAAAAATAATTCCTTAGTTTTTTGTTAACCATGACGTAATATTAGACTTGATATTGTTTGAAATTTTTAGGATGTTATAATCCATGCTCATTGTCGACAACAAAAGCTCTTTCCAAAACCATCAAACAAGACCCACCAATCAGCGCTAGTAGCAACCTCTAGTAGACGATCCATTCAAGCCCTTCAATCATTAATGTAGACCATCTCTTTTAAAGTCAAAACCAAATAATCTCATTTCTCCCTCTCACTATAATAAAAAAAAATAATAATTAATCCCTTTCTTGATTTCAACCATCAACCAACATACCTCTACTAGTCATAACAGATCAAATTCCCTTCACTGTTGATTGTTGAAGCAACTAGAAAGAAGAAGAAAACAAGAAACAATAAAGAAAAAAGAGTTAAACCGAGAAGGATAAAAAAGTCAACTACTTGTGCATGATAATCTTTGTTTGTAGGTAATAATGATCTTCATCACTAGCATTGGGAGAAAGAAGAAAGGAAATTGCCACAGATCCACTAGATTTTTCCATTTCAAACATGGTGGTGCATGATTCCACGCACTAGCAGTGACGATGGTGTGTAGAGCCCATGCGTAGCTATTGTTCTTCCATTTCCAGCACTGTGTAATAGCCTCTCCAAGCTTTCCTCAACCTCTGAAAGGTCCATTTTAGGATTCATATGATTTTTAATGTGTTTTGTCGATTTGTGTTTAATTGTGATGATTGTGTAAATATTTGTAATTGTATCGATGTGTGAGTTAATTAGTAAAAGGAAATATGTATGTGTGTTTGCTTTTTTTTTTACATATTTCTGAATATTTTAATTGCATATGGCCAAGCTCTCAAATAAAAATTATATTTCCATAAAAAATATAATAATAAAAAAATATATGATACGATTTAACATTTTTTAATACAAAACATTCAAGAAAAATAGTTTTGTTTATGTCTTTGCATGCATTTTTGGATTTAATAACAAGTATATTAAATCTATAAGAACTTGATCTACATTTAAAAAAAAAACATCAAAAAATCAATTTTAAATTTTAAATATCAAGAATTATAAACTTATACATAAAACGCATTCCTGAATATTAAAAGAAATAAAAATACAAAAAAAAATATGTTTGGACTTTAGAATGGCTAGGCTCTACCCATAAAGTCATGGTCCATGCTATTAGGGGTGGACCTGTTTTAACCAATAGATAAACCAATGATTAGAAAAACACAACAATACCTTAGTAATTAAACAAATAGCAATGCAGCTTACCTTAGGTAGGATATATTATGGGTGATATTGTCCTCCCAATACACAACCAGTACCCTTATCTAGACTTTGAAGACCAGTTAGGGTTCCTAGTGATCAAAACAATAGATGGTGAATCCAAACCTTTTTAACTGATAAAAAAATTACTTATTCTTTCCATCTACATACATGAATATCCTGATCCGAGAGGATAATCATTGCGACGCTGTACATGTATGATAATAGGGATTAAAAAAAGTATGATACATCTATAAGAAATAATTCAATATGTTAAAATTTCAAATTTAAAAATCTCAAGTCATAAATGAAGAGAAGAGAGCACTTATAGAGAGTAGTGTTCCACTAGCTTTCTGGCTCGCACTACGGTGTGGATCAGTTCATTTTTTTAGCCTAAAAAAATATCAAAATGTTAGGAAGTTAAAAATTTAATGTATAATGGCTGAAACACTTCTAAAATACTTAAATAGTGACATATTGGGCAACATAGTTTTTTTTAAAAAAAAATATTAAGATGGTGGAACATTGAATTGATCTAGGCCAACAGTAGTCAACTTGTGAAACCTACAATCTAGGTTTGAGATAGTGTTAAAACCATGAAACCCACATCGAAACAAATTGAAAACCCTAATTATAATGAACCAAATATCAAAGGCTGAAAACAAAAAATAATTAATTTAAAAAAGAAAAAAAAGTGACCCAAGCAAACTTATATCGGTAGTTGGTGTAACGCCACTGGTTAGGCCAAATGTTTTTGGACATAAAAAGTAAAAAGTTAAGGAGGCGCTAGGATTTATAAAGAAGTAAAAGAAATTTGAGTCAACTAAGCATAATAAGTTCGGTTAATTTAATAACATAAAAAGAAAACCCTAATTTAATAACATTAAAAACCAAGAAATCAAGATGAATCTCCTATATCCAGGTTAATCTTTCAAAATCATAACTTGTGATATCTCGGACCTAAGCTTAATTAAGAAATTCAATTATGTACCAGAAAATAAGCAGAACAAAAATGATGTCAACTCGTGTTAACCTATTAAGCTTGTAACCCGAGTTATTTAACTAGAAACACCAAATTTAGAAAAGCTTGAAGCCCAATTTTTAACTAATCAAATATTAAAGGATGAAATTAAAAAAAAATAATCATACAAAAGAATAAAAAAAAATCTACTATTGTAAGACAAAAAAAGGCTAGATCCCACCTGGATCAATCTGCCAAACCCAAGATTACTCAGGTTAGGAGATCAAGTAACCTGATAGAAAGGAAAATGAAGAAAATCACGAAACTCAACATTTAAAAAACTATTGTTAGCATATAAAACTTGTGACTCGAGCCATTTGACCAAAAAACAAAATATGAAAAAACCATGAAATTCAATCCTCAACAAACCAAAAATTAAAGAATGAAATTAAAAACAAATTGAACCCTACAAAAGGAACCAGAAGAAAAAAGAGTAAATAAAAACAAAAAAAAAGTGTGAGTCTACCTATGCTAACCCGCTAAACTCACGAGCCAAGTTATGAGATCAGGATAACCTGATATAAATGAAAATTAAAAAAACCATGAAGCCTATTTTGTAAAAAAAATCAATGTCGAGTATTAAGATCAAAAAAGAAAATAAGAAAAAAAAATGATGTTGTCCCATCTTAACTTATAAAACCATGTCTCAAGCCATTTGATTAAAAGTATCAAACACGAAAAAACCACGAAGCATAATTTTTAATAAATCAAATATCAAATGATAAAATTTAAAAAAATCAATTACAAAAAAGGATTCAAAAGAAAAAAATAGCAATTAAAGAGTAAGGATTAAATTTGAAAAAACTAAAAGGAGAGCATCGATAATTTCAGATTGAAGAGTTAAATTCAAAAGAAAAATTAAATTCATAAAATAATTAAAAGAAAAAAAAACCACCAAAATTGTGAGGACTAAATTAAAAAAAATAATATATATTTTTTATCAAATGATAAAATTGAAAAACAATTGGAACTTTACAAAAAGGGTAAGAAATAAAATTAAAGAATCAGGACCAAAATTGAAAACAAAAACACGATAAATTTGGATTGAAGAATGAAATTAAAAAATATATATATGAAAAATTACAAAAAGGCCAAGCATAAAAATTACAAGTAAAAAGAATAAGGACCAACACTTAAATACACGTAATTAAGGGGACTACCCTAAACTTTTTAATGGCCAATGATAATTTTAAGGGAGAAGAGAGAAAAGAAAAGAAAAACATTGCTAGTGACAATCCGCCACAAAAAAACCATCATCTGTCGTGATTAGTACTTAAAAGTGCATTCTTATTAAGCTTTATATCATCATATTGCACTTAAAGTATCATTAAATTTGCTAACTTAAGCATGTTTTATAATAACAAGTCTGATAATATAAGATAACTTTTATGTATGGTAAATGCTCATTTTATGCAGACATATCTCACAATTCAAAGGATTGATTGATGTGATTAACTATTGAAAGTGAAAGAACAAAAAAAAGGCTAAGCTTAGAAAAGAGATGCTGGTTCAATTCAAACTAGAACACCATTCAGTCATTGGGTCATATCTGGAGCTATAGATCTTAGATTTTAGTCTGGTTTATATGGCTAGAAAGCTGAGACATAGGCCTAAAATATTGATGAGAGTCCAAAACTCAATTATGCCGTTTTGGAGTCCAAATCTTAGCATCAAAAGAGAAGTATGAATCTGTCCTACAGCCCAGATACTGTTTAGTTTTCAGTCCATATCTCGGGTTCTAGAAGTTCAAATATGCTCATTCTTCTTTTAGTGGAAAGCTGAGACAGATTCCTACACCTTTCATGAAGACCACTGTGACAAATTCTGATTGGAACAATGCCATTTCGTCCAGAAAACAAATCCATACCTAAACCACCAAGTCCACTAAGCCAATAGTTGATCACTAATTCAATAGTTAATTACAAAATGAATAGTTCTTTTTAGCCTATAAAAGGAGATATTTGCCATATATTTAGACATCTTGGTTTTCTGATCAATATCATTTTCTTGCTTTCTCTTTTTGTAATATTCAAGTTCTATTTCATGTTCTATTTTCATTAATCTCTTGTTTATACTTTTCATTTCTTTTACCACTCTTAGTTAACTTCTATCATAATCATGTTCTTATCTTGTTTATTTATGTTCTTCTTCTTCATTATGTCTAGCTAAGTTAATTATGTCAAGGTGAAAAGGTTTCAGTAATGGTGTTGAATATGTATAATATAAACTCAACTTGGACTTCAATGTTTATATCCAAGAAAGTTTGTTATTTATATGTCTTATCTTTTTATCTTACTAATTCTTAATACCTTGCTTGTTAAATGATTAATCTAGATTTGTGTTGTATAACACTTGGTACAATAAATGCTTGATCATTCATAGTCTTCGGCCGACATCGTTGTTATGAGAGGAACTTAATTTGTTGTTAACATAAGTTAGCATCATGAATTCCTGACAATATTTAAAAATATGGTGTTACTAAAATAAGATAATTAATATGATCATGTTAAAAATTTATAATGAACTATTAAGGATAAATCATCCGATTGGAACCTTCTTTGTGTGTGGTTTCCAGTTGAGTAATAAAAAGAGTTTATACTATACTTATTTCTAATACTATTAGTGGATCCTCTAACCTTGACATATGTTTTTATTATTATTTAATCCTCACATTAATCTCACAACTTAAAGATCTCTTTAACTCTTTGTTAAAAAATATATATTATTTATAATTTATATAATTGACCTCCTTGTGGTTCGACCCCAGTCTTGCCAGATTATTTATTACTTTGACACTCCTGCACTTGGGATAAGACATCAACTCTTTAATCGTGTCATGCCGTCTCTTGAGAAAAAGGATGTTGCGAGTAATCCAATGACACTAAGGTTTTCACTACCAAAGTCAATCACACAACCAACCAGAAGGCAATAGAGTGATTGACGTGTGCAATTTATGAATCATCAACTTTTTTATATCTTATATTTTATTTATTAAATTGTCACATTGCCCCTATGGCTATATAATTACAATGAAAAAACCTTTATGAAATTACACAAAAGCTCTGAAAGCCATCCCTTGATAATTGTGATTATAATCACAATTGGGCCATTACAATGTACCTAAAAAGTATAAAACCAAAAATGCCCTAGGCCATAAACAAAGTTTTTTTTTTTTTTGCTTTTACGACTATTTAAGTAATTTCACTATGCAAAGAAAATTGAGAAAAGATTGAGGTGCCCTTTAACAAATATAAAATGATAAATGGACCCCGTGAAAAGACCATTTTACCCTCCAAGGACAATTCATTTTATTGTTTTTGTCAAGGAAAAAACCATAATTTTACTATTCCAATTCATAGTAAAACAATACATTTGTACTGTTGTTTGGCCATAACCTTTAATTTTTTGTATTATCTTCATTTTTTAAGATAAATAAAATTGAAAATTGAAAATAAAGTGTAAATTTTATACTTTAATACTAACAAAACGTAATTGGCATTGGAAAAATATTGTAGCTTTAAACTCATTAGCATTATTCACTGGATCAGTGTAATGGTTGTGTTGCATCTCCACTCATAAAGCTTAACACCAGCTTCCAAGAGTATTAAAGTCTTTTCACATGGTCTATTTATCAATTTCAAATTGAACCAGGACAAATATATCTTTTCCTATATTAAGTGCATAGTGAAATAATCAAAATACCTTTAGAAGTAAAAATTTTCAAATTGATGTCAAGTGATATTTTGTATTCTTACAATGATATTTTCGTTATTATAATGTTAGCTGAGGGGAAATTTGGTATTTGATAAAATATAAAATAAAATAAAATACATAAAAATACCCTTAAAATAAAAACCAATTAAACCTTAGGTCAAGGGTTTTTTAGTCTTTTCATAATAGTTTTTTTTTTTGTAATTATAAATCAGCTCAGGAGCAATTTTGTATTTGGAACAAAAAAAGGTGGGCATGCATGTATGACACCCAGAGGCGCGTGGGAGGTGCTCGCACACTTTGGTAGCACGTGCAGTGCCTCTTAGTGTCCAAAAAATGCCCTTACGCCGCGTCGTTAGAAGCTCAGTCGCGTCTTTTCTTGTTGGTACGAAGCGTGTCTCTGGTGGTGGTTTGGTTTGTCGTCAGTGAACCTTTCTATTTTTTCTTCTTTTTTCTCTCATCCCTTGATAATTACAATTTGACCCTTTTTTTATTGGCATGTTAACTTCAGTCATTATTCTTTTGATTTATAATTTTTTATCTCTCTTTTTTTTTTGCAGAATTTTATTTGTTTTCAATATCATCATTCAATCCCAATTTACTAAATATTATATTCTTCAATTTAGTTCTTATTATTTTGATTTCTATTTTTTTTCCTTTGCCCTTTTGAAAACATTTTATTGGTTTTCAATTTCATCTTCGAATTCAAATTGACGATATTATGT
>Ga0325414_1001685_pt1 | contig 21644 bp, 6 predicted proteins | sample PopdelMetagenome_8_FD_206183 | JGI IMG/M metagenome (GOLD analysis project Ga0325414, IMG submission 206183) | Populus deltoides microbial communities from Bellville, Georgia, United States - Leaf-PdKOR-R3 | ecosystem: Host-associated > Plants > Phyllosphere > Phylloplane/Leaf | place: USA... | reverse complement strand
CGCACATGCAAAGCGGATGGTAAGATTAATTTTAATGAAATATATCGTTAATTAATTTGTCGTTCCTTATAATATATTTAACTTTCAACCTATTTTTTTCCTTACAGGTTGCGTCTCTTGGACGTGAACCGAGTCCAATGGAGCTGTTTGTAGAGATGCATGTGCGGAGTCAAGATCGCCAAAAGGGGGTGCGGCAGTTCGTGGACAACCGTGCTCAGCACTTTGTGGTATGTTCGTTCATTCATTTTATTTTGTAAGTTATTATTTTCTTGAATTGCATTTGATGATTTTTTAACCGACGGAATTTTCAGGAAACCTATAATAGCCGATTGAGGGAGAGATATGGGGACAATCCGTCGACCCATCCAGATTTTGATCCATATTTGTGGATGGAGGCGGGATCGTCTGGTGGACCCGATAAAAATCGGGTCTACAGGCTCTCCAACACTACGGCTGAAAACTTGTGTTTGGCTCGTAGTGTCTCAACTGTTGGAAGCTCTCCATCAGTATCAAACACCCAGTCTGAGGAGTTCATTGCATTGAAACAACAATATCAACAACTCTCGACGAATTATGACGAGCTCCGTCAAATAGTCATGGAGATGAGATCAAAGACAGATGACGATATTTGTGTTGTTTGTCCTGATAGAAAAATTCAAGCCCGCGCGTACCTTCTTTTTAAACAAAATAAGTGCACAACACATCATTCCCCTAGGTAGTGATTACAACCACATGATTAAAAAATTAGAATTCAAGTTATTAAATATTCAAAATACAAATTTTAATATTTTCCCATTTAAATTTTTTTAAAAAACATTATAGAAACTTCAATAAAACTATTTTCAACCCCAAAATACTTATTATACAGTTTATAAATAAAACATTAAATAAAAAAAACCTTTGGATTCTGATTTATTTTTATAAGCATGGTTAAAGATTAAAACCACATATATCAAGCTCCCCTTCCTAAGACAAACTCATTGACCTTAGGACTAATCTTTTTTATGACTGGAATATTGCCAACCCAAAGCTTTCTCTTTCCTTCTTTTTTTTCATTGACTTTTCACTCTTTTCCCACCTCACAAGGACTAAAATATAAGAAAGATAAAGTTTAGGATTGAAATATAAAAACTAAAATTATTAACATTGATTATGAAAATTTTAAAAAAATATAAGTATCAAAATTTCCTTTTTAATGGTCGCAACAAAAAAATAACTAAAATTACATGAACCAAATGTGAAAAGCCCCTACAAAGTAAAGGTAAAAAAGTATTGATTCAAAAAAATCAGATGTTGTTTATTGAAGAGAATGAATAGTGAAATCCCATCCTGTTTAGTTAAGGGATTTTATTTTTCAAAGAATATTTAAATGCAATCTTGTTTTAGTATAAGCTACTAGATTATTTGTCTGTAGCATGGGTCAGATTATTATTTTTCTTAAATAGTTGAAAAAAATATCTAGGAATTGCTAACATTTTCTCGAGAAATAAAAAAATTAAAATGTGTAGATATCGATCTGATATGACACGGTTAACTTGACAAGTTCAAAAGTAACATAGACAATTGAAAAAAAACATAGTTTGACTAAAAAAATTCAATATGACATCTCTTTTTAAATAATATAAAACCCGAGTTAACCCGCCAAACTTGGATCGTGAGACCGGAATAACCCAATAGAATACAAATCAAAACAAATTATAGAGCTCAATTCCCAATCAATGCAATATTGAAGGATGAAATTGAAAAAAAAATCAATTTAAAAATGATATAAATGTTATGAAGCATAATTATTAATCAACCCAGGTGGTGAATGATGAAATTGAAGAAACATTAATTACAAAAAATGACTCCAAAAAATACTCAAGTCAATTAAGTTAACTCACAAAACTCGTGACTCAAGTTATGAGAATGAGATAACCTCATAGAAAGTAAATTAACCGAAATATATTATGGAACTCAACCCCTACGTACTAAATTTAATGTTAAAGAATGAAATTAAAAAAATAATTTTTAAAAAAAATCAAATTACTATTCTAATGAGGGGAGATTTCCGGTCCTTGGATAATGTAATATGTAATTAGTTATAATAATCATTTTACAAGCCTATAAAAATAAATATTGTGGATTGTAGGCAATAGCAAAAGATATAAATAGTCAATTACCACATCATAAACTCCAATAAATGCCATATCAGCATATTCAACCAATAAAAAATAAAACAATATTTAAAATGTAATATTGGTGCTTGCAATTAATGATAATTAAGTAATTAGAATGAGTATAGAAACAAAGTAGATTAGATAAGTATTCCGTTTTCAAGATATTAACTACCAAAATTGTATCTTCTAATTAATGTATATAATTAATTGAAATAAAATAAAAACAAATGGATTAAAAATACTTATACAATCGTTTACTTTAAAATGAATACTTATCTTTCTTTTTTATATCAAACCATCCATTTGAATCTCCAATAGTTATAATCTCACCCATCTAATCTCTCTTTCTTTATTTTTTTTTCTATTCACCAAGTCTTAAATATAGGTGTAATTAAAATCCAACTTGGGTCTCTTAGTCACTTGATCAAATACTTTATTTTTTAATATTATTTTTAAGGAAGGACTAAAATGATGCTTTGATTTTATCATCATGGGAGGTTTGAATCTAATTAGACTAGTATGATCAAATCAATTGGTTTTTTTTATTATTTTTTCTGGGTTGATTTTTTTAACTTCTTGGTTGGGTAAATTTTAAATCTAATTTGGATTAGATTTTAATTTATATAGTTTTGGGTCAACTCATTGAACCAAACCAGGTTTGATTACAATGATCTTGAAAGTTACTTCTTTATTGATCTAATATGTTAAATGTTTTTTCAATTGGATTTTGCATGTGTTTTAAGTTTTTTGAAAATCTAAAATTACGGTATGATTGAAACTAATTTTACATTAATTTAACTTAATTTTTTTTAATAGATATTCTACGTGACCTTTCACTTTATAATACAATTTATTAAATGCTTAATGCAATTGATTTTATCTAATGTCATTTTAATTTCACAATTGGATTATAAGTCTATGGAATGTATCTAATTTATTGATTTAACCATCATTTTCTAATTTATTGGTTTTATTTTATATTATTAATGAAAAATATTGATAAGAAAATGATCTAAACAAGTGAGAATAAAAATCAAGCATAAATCAAATAAATGGAACACCCGTATATATGCGCGCGGATAACACTAGTTAATTATTGAAGCAAAGGAACAAAGGATCAATACATAAATTGGGTGTGTAATTATGCACACAATTTTATATCGAAGTGCGGTCTCCTCCCCATGACGAAGGGCAGAAGGTGACAATATACTCTTTGGATGCACAGTTCACCAGCGGTGCAGGCGAATCAAAAGCATAGCTATAATAATAAGGACATGCATCTTTAAACATCTTCGAGTACACGCTTGGCTTGCATTTCTCAGGGCTTCCATATTCATTACTGCAACAGAATGAGTCAAGATTGAAAGCCAAGCAAGCGCTTTTGCACGCCACAATTTCCCCATTTTTGTTGAGGACCTGGAGCTCCATCGGGCACGATTTTTTCAAATTTTTTGAGCACCCTCCGATGGTACATTTAGATGACATTTGCTTGGTTGTTACCGAAACAGGAAGGTTATATCCATCAACCAAGCTCACATCATAAAAATTTGGCTTGGTTCCATCTGCTTGAAGTGATATTTGCATAAGTGTAACTGGAGGTGTGCCTATTAGACCATTACATGCTAGACGCCCATCGCAATCACCAGTTTCACAAGCAGGTTGCCCATTGGAGGTGAAATTGCAGCCAGTTCGAGCCCAAATTCGGCCTTTCCAATCCCATGGAGCGTAGATGCGTTGGGTTTCACCCGAGGTGAGATGGAATCCACCGTCGGCAATCACTGGATGGCCTGTGTTGGGGGCTGTCGCCGGCCATATCGCAAAGGGGCACTTGTTGTGAACATAAAATGCAACTTGGTGTCCTGATGATCGCCCTGCAATAGTAGCCAGCAGTTAGACTCTTATTACAACATTCACGCAAACTCATTACGTATATGGCCACTCATGTTTAGTGCTAAATGCATGTAAGAAACAATATTACTATGAATAAAAAAACAGCAATGCCAACATTGTGATGAATTACCTGATAACAATGAATGGCATATCAAGAAGAGAAAGAAACCATAAGTATTCCACTTTGGCAGCTTCATTTTTAATGCAATTGATGAAGAGAAAAGGTTGTAGAAATACTATTTATAGTTCAAGAATATTTAAGAATTTGATACGGGACCGGCCCTCCCTGCTTCTTCAATTGTACTCCAAGTTACTGATGGAAAACAAACTTTAGAGACAAGAAAGTGATATGTCTGTGGTTTTTTTATTATCAATTATCCTCCCTTGAAAGCAAACCAAAGCAAGTATTAGTTAAGTGAGAGTTAGGAGCAGACATCTGTAAAAAAGTTTAAACATTAAACAATGTGTACTTGCGAGTGGAGAATCATCCCCATGGACCATGCGTAAAACATTTTACATTAATTAATCAATCTTGTTGTACTTGTTAATAATACCTGGATGTTTTTTTTTTTCTCTCATTTTTTTCAAACTGGTAGAAGGATTTTGGCTTTGGAGAGAGCTATGTTCTTTGAATTTAGCATTGTATCAAAAACAATTTTGGAAATCTTATTTTTCATAAAATATTTTAAAAAATAATATAGTTTGAAAAATTACATATTTCATTTGTGTCTCGTGAATCACATATCTAACATGCGACTCTGAATGAATTAAAACCTCAATCTCTAGTTATCATTTCTTTTTTCTTAATCAATTTCAAAGGGTTTGTGATAATTTGTGCTATTTATTGATTTTAATTATTTTAGGGTTTGGAATTAAGAATTATTAATTTTTTAATTATAGGTTTAAATTATGTTAATTAGTTATAAAATGTATTAATTCAAGTTGTTAATTTTGTTATTTATGATGATTTTGGGTTGTTGTTAGTTGCGAATTAGATTTACGGTTAGAATTTTTTAGGTTAAATATGAGATTTAATCAAATTAGGTATAAAATATGATGATTAACTATGAAATATGTTGCACCTGACATTGCGATAAATGCATAAAAACAAATACTTTTTTAAAAAAAATGGGGTAATAATAAAAATATAAGTTATCACCTAATATTATGGTAACAAAAAAAAACTAATTGGTTTATAAAGTTTTTAGATAAAAGACTGGTTATGTTAAAGGGAATATACTACTACCATAAAACATCCTACATAAGATGTTTTGCATTGCAATTTATATTTATTTCTAATGGTTTGTTGTGTCTAATTTATCGATGATCGTTTTACATGGGTCCACTATGATGAGTTAGATCCGAGGTATGTTTTATGTCTATCCGTTCTAAAATCCTGGTTATTTTTGTTACTCCCAATTTGTTTGGTGAATTGACATTTCTATGATCATTTACTCCATTTCTTGACTTGTGACTATAAATATTTTATCAAGACATGTTAGTGAATAATTGAATGAGCTTTTATTGGGCTCATTGAACCTAGCCTAGATCCTAAGATGAGGTTTTCCTAAATATTTTGTTTATGCATGTTGGTAGGATAATGATTTACTATACGATGGAAAAATATATCGAGAGGGTATTGTTGAGGCATCGTTTAACTCATTGTTTCACATTCATCTTTAAAAAACATAAGTTTTGAAAACAAAGCCCCAACTCGCTTTGTTTATGCATGTTGGTAGGATAATGATTTACTATACGATGGAAAAATATATTGAGAGGGTATTGTTGAGGCATTGTTTAACTCATTGTTTCACATTCATGTTTAAAAAACATAAGTTTTGAAAACAATACCCCAACTAATAAAAATAAACAAAGTAATTAAATTTTATTATATGAAAATACTCATAGCATAATTTTTTTGGAAACACATTCATATACAAAATGCATCATGTTGAAAATTAAACACAAGAAAAATCAAGTGTTTGCATACAAATTTTATAATCACAAAGAAATATCGAGACATTAAAAATTCACACCGAAACCAAACCATTATGTCTCGGATAAACCTTTTGCAACCCATTTCTTCTAACTCTATCGCGGGATATTGATTTCCATCTTTACTCAACCTCAAAAATAAATTACTTGGTGGCATCATACCCTCGAGGTTATCGCACAACGAGCATGAACTCATAATACTTCAAATATTTGACAATCGTAAAGATTTACAATCAATCTGAATCAATAAACACATCATCATAATATAGGAAGCATGTTACTTCAATTATTATATCGGAAGTATTTTTCAATGTTCTGTGTCACCAAGGAATTCAGGCTTGGATATGAAAAAAATCAAGCTATTTACTAGGAAATTTTGTTGTGCTTTTCAGCTAGTGGTGATCAGTCTTTAGATTTAGGGAGTGGTAGAAAATAATGATTTGGTGGACAAGAAAGAAGAGTAATACCTAGGTTTTAATCTAGGATAACAATCATAAAAGAAAGAAGAAGATACAGAAATTATAAAGGGTGTTTTAGATATTAAGTCAATTATAATAGCAAACTTGTAACATTTCAAAACTTCTAAACTTTTTGTTGATTGAGTTCATTGGTAATTAACTTTGTCGTACATATATGGCATTACGAATTATCCTCCTGAATCATGATTTTTAATGGTGTGGAAAGAAAAAAAAATTCTTTTTTCTTTTTATGGTTTAAAATGTTTGTAATCGTCACCTAACATTTTGATAACTAAAAACCCTAATTAGTCTTTAGAGTCTGAATAGAAAGACTAGTTGTGTATAGGAAGGATATTATCACCCCTATTACACCATATCTAGAAAAAGTTGTATTACTCATTTTTCTTATTATTATTAAGGCTCCATTGTGTTTTTCTAACCACTAGTATATTTATTGGTTAAAACAAGTCCACTTCAGCATAGTGGATTACGGCTTTATAGGTCAACCCTAACTAGTCTAGAGCCAAAACATATTTTCCTATATTTGTTTCTTTTAATAACGAGAATATATTTTAAATATAAGTTCATAATCCCTGATATTAAAAATAAACAAATTGATTTTTTTTAGTATGTTATTTCATGCAATATCTCTTCTTTCGTATTTTTTGTATTTTCTTAATTAAAAATGAAAAAATGATGTTTTTGAAGAAACTTAGCCATATGCAATTTAAGGCATAAATATATTTTTGAAAGATATAATTTCTTTTGCTTTTATATATATATATATATATATATATATATATAACAAAAGAAATGGATTTATTTAATATGAGGAAAATGCCTTACGTATAAGTTCGCAATCTCAAATATTAAATATGAAAGGATAAAAATGATGTGGAAGATCCAAAATTAATTGCAAAATGATCCATTAAAAATCTAAAACTAAATTAAGATTTTACTAAGGTTATGTTTAGCAAAACAAGAAAAAAAACATAAATATAAGGTTAAAACAAAAATATTAAGACATTTTTGTTAAACAAACTTTAAGAACTCAAAAACATATTTTTTCTTTGGTAAATTTTCATCTCGCTAAACATGACCTTGAGCTTTGAAAGGCTTGGCCCAGCCACATAGACTAGGCTTACCAGCTTGGCCCAAGGCCTAAAAACATATCCCACACATAGCAAAGAAAAATCAAAGATCAAAAGGCATGTTTTGGTCGAGTCCTCTCAAGAACACGAAGAAGATGGATGAACCTCAGAAATCCAATTAAAGATAAAGAATAGATTACACCAAATCAAGGACGAAAAGAGATCGAATAAGAAAGATTCAAGTATAATGATGCATCAAATGCAAAAAAATAAGTCATAAATTGCATGAGTCATACTTGATAATCCAAACTAAAACTTGGATATTCAAAGTTACCAAGGATTGATTGATCTAAATCAAGCCTTAAATGGGTGAATCAAGAGCAAAAAAACAATTTTGCATAGGTTAATGCTTTGATTCAAACCTATGATAGGCCAAAATATTAGTTTGTAAAAAATTGAATTTGACAACCTTTGAACATTTAACCAAAACCCAAACAAAAACCTAGAAAATCCTATAATCAGTCTTTAACCCAGAAAATAACCAAACTCTAGTATAATGGCTTAAACCCAGCAACTCTAACTCAAGCATGCCCATTATAACTTACTCGAACTATCAAAGTACTTAAGAAAAAAAAATAATACAACAATTAAACCAAATCAATCCATAAGATTTCAAAAATGTATTTCTTCAAATATTGATTTTAATATATTTTTTTAATCAACCTTATCATGAACATAACTTGACCAACCTAATATGAAATCAAAAATAGATTTAGTATCTAAGCATCAAGACATTCTTTCTTGTTATTTAAACAAGCTATCATCATCATATTAGCAGTCATAAACATCAAACTATACATCTAATTCCATCTTGAACCTACTTTTCAAAACAATGCATATTCCTTTAAAATATATTTTGCTATATAAAAAAACACGTACAATGCTTGTAAACTAACAATTAATCATTATAGATGAATAATAAACCTTCAAATAATAATTTCAAATGGATTAAAAGAGAGGTGTGCTTATTGAGCTACACCATCTCGTCAAAAAAAAAAAAGCATATCTTCTAACCATAATGCTCCCTTTTTTATGGTATTTCTTGCCTTTTTCTTCTTATTCCTAACTCCTAATCAATATTTGGTTTGTTTGCTCCTCTTCTTTTCTTCTCCCTTATTTTCTCCAACTTTTTTCACACTATTTTACTAGCATTTCTTTTTTAAACTCCTGTTTAGGAGTGTGGTTACGGTTGCTTTTCAAAGTTCTTTTCATGCCGAAATACATCAAAATAATGTTTTTTTTATTTTTTTTAAAATTATTTTTGAGATCAGCACATCAAAACAATCCAAAATATATATAAAAAATTAATTTTTAGCAAAAAAATTTGAATTTTTTGGGAAACGCGGGTTGGCCTGCGTTTCCAAACACTCACTTAATCACCTTTGGAATTTATCACTTGATTCTCTCATAAACTTCTCTTGATTTTTCTCCCCCCTATATTTGTGAAGAGACCCTTTTTTTATAGGTTGAAACAAAATTTAGGAGGTTATAAAACCATGTTGGTTTTCCATTGGTAGATGATTATAGAAGACTCTCCCTTTATTTGTCTTCTATAACCTTCCCTTAAAAGTTGCGATTCCTGGTTTCTTTTTGTCACTTTGTGAACTAAACCATTATGAGAGAAAGCAGCCTTAAAGTTAGCTCTTTCATGAGTGATTCTCTTTTTTAGTCTAGGTTGTAGGTAAGGTACTTTTGGCAAATTCATCCTATAAATTAGGACATTAACATACCACTAGAGGACCTGAAATATGTAGAGGAGATGCATATCTATCATTAAGAATAAACCACATTTGATTCGGAGGTTAAGAACTTCATATTCATCTATTGGAAGATTGATCCTCGATCTGTTTGAAACTATCAATTCAAGATAGGTTGATTGGGGATATGAAATTGTCAAGTTCTTTTAGCCAAATAGGGTATAAGCGTTTGATAAGGATGGTTGATCTTTGTAAAGAAAGTGTTTCTCAGACATTTAATGTCAATTGGCCCCTAAGGTAGTCGGAGATGCAATATTCATTCATCTAATTGTGGTTCCTTGATCAACTTTCTTGGCTAAAGAAAAAAAAATGAATAACAATGACTAAATGACATATCACCTTTTCTTTTCATTAAAGTTTAAATGACACATTGTTTGTTCTAAACCCTGAAAAGTAGGGTTTTTAATTAGGATTTTGAGAATTTTCATTATAGTCCATGTATTTCTAATTTCAACATATACACCTTTAATTAACCTGAAAACTTTTCACTTCATGCAATCACATCATTGAAAATATTGATTAGAATCCTTTAATTCACACACCCTTTACAAATTAGTCATTGGTTTTCAAATTATGCAATTTCATCCTCAATTGCTCCTTTAAACTTCTTCTTTTTTAATTAAGACCATGATTGCACCAATTATGCTTTTTAAAGCTTTAATTGGATTTCTGATCTTTTAAATTGACCCAAACTATGCCTCCAAACTTAATATTTTTTCAATTAAATCCTTAATTAAGTCAATTAAACTATTTAAAAGTTAAATTAATCCCTTAAACTTAATTAATTCTTTTAATTTTGACCAAATCAACTTTCAAACTTAATTTGCTTCAATTAAGTCCTTAATTAAGTCAATTCAACCTATCAAAAGTTTAATTAAGCCTCTTGAATTTAATTAATTCTTTAATTTTAGCCAAATCAACTTTCAAACTTGATTTTGCTTCAATTAAGTCCTTAATAAAGTCAATTCAACCCATTAAAAGTTTAATTAAGCCATTGAACTTAATTAATTCTTCTAATTTTGAAAAAATTAACTTTCAAACTTAATTTTGCTTCAATTAAGTCCTTAATTAAATCAATTAAACCCATTAAAAGTTTAATTAAGATCTTGAACTTAATTCACTCTTTCAATTTTGGCCAAATCGACTTTCAACCCTATTTTTGCTTCAATTAAGTCTTTAATAAAGTCAATTAAACACATTAAAAGTCTAATTGAGCCCTTAAATTTAATTATTTCTTCTAATCTTGGCTTACTTATCCTTCAAACTTAATTTTTCTTCAATTAGGCTCTCCAATGTTGCAATTGAGTTCCTAACCTTTGCCATTTGATCCAATTTTGTCCTATTAATTACTTCCAATTTATGCGATTAAATCCCTCTTCTGCCTATCTCATCAACAATATCTCAATCTGACTATTTTTCTAGCATCTTGATCTATTGTAGCTCAAAAGCTCATCTGTTTTTAGATTTTGAATTTATGATTTTTTTATATTTTTGAATATTTCAAAAAGAAATTGCATAAAAGAATTTTTAGGAACCCAAAATCGGGTTATAGTGAACTTAATATACAAAATGTTATCAACTATATGGTCTCTAGTATTAAAATGTAATTTTTTAAATGTTGGAGAGAAAAATATTACCATGCTCAAGCCTTAAAAAATATAATTTTAAAAATATTTTTATAATTCCCACATTATTCTCATTAAAAATTAACTCATAATTTATTTTTCAAAAAGAAAAAAAATTCAAAAGAAAATAACTTTGATATGAATATTTTGTTTTTGAAGATCATATTTAAAATATGATATCTACTTATAAAGATTAGCCATGAATATATTACAATTAACTGGTAATTTATTAATTTATTTAATTAGATGTCATCTGCACAAATTAATAATATGTATCTTATTAGTTATACAATCATATGTTATTTTATTAATTATAAAAGATACAATAAATTAAAATATCAACAAATTAATTATGGATTTTTCTAACGTGTGCCCTAATGGCACACATTACTTGATGGAATTGGAGAGTTTCACTTACATAAGTCAAACTCTCCAATTCAATCAATTAATCTGTGTTCTTAGAATACACTCAAGATAAAATATTTTATTATTTGAAAAACAAAACTGAATGTAAATTAATGAAATAGATGGGATTTGATTTTTTTTACTAAGAGATTATAAAAGTTTAACTTCGTACTTGAAGCTATTTAATTTTTTTAAGAAAAGTTTTAAGAACACATGTTTAGAAATATGTTTAGGTTAATTTAGAAACCGAACAGAATTTAGATTATGTTCTTTGATTGCCAAGTTCAAATATATTTCAAGACTTTAACCAGGTTTTGTCAGGCCAACTTCCCGACAGGTTTTTATTTAGACTCAGACCGGTTTCAGATCTGGATCGATCTGGTCCCGGATCGACCAGTCGGGTCGGTCCGGGTTTCAAAAGTATGATTTGCAAGCTATTTTTTGGTGTTAAAATTATAACTATCAATATTTAATATTTAAAAGAAAGATCTAAAGAGAGAATTATAAAAACATGAAAGATAAATCATATCATAATTTATAAATAAGAAAACAAAAATATGAAAATTTATCTTTAATTTATGCTTTTTTTCTCATGTTTGTCTTTCTTCTAATATTATAAATATTAATACCTTAGAATTTAAGTATTATAAAATTTCTGAGTATTGTATTACATATAATGTGCTTGTAATTGTTTGGGTCACATTTCAAATTAATTTTTTAAATTATCACGGAAATCGAAAAAGCAAAGATTTAGATCACCATTACAGGAAAAAAAAAAAATATTCAGTACCTAATAAATGTCCATGTGGCATCTCTGATCTGTCTCAGCATCTCCTCCTGCCAGCTTCAAAACTTTTATTCCGGGAATATCCCAATGGAATCTAAAAATCTTCATCTCGTTAAATTATTACACCCAAAAATCTACGCTATGAGTAACCTTTATGAATTATGCATGTTAATTATTAAACAAAAAAATAAAAGAGAAGAGAATTTTATTATATTTTTCCTTCTGAAATATTATTTATTGGAGTATTTTTTCTTTTTTTTTCTTTCAATATATTTTTTTAGTTTTAATTATATTTTTCAACATTAATTTAATTAGAAATTATGCTTTATAATTGTTTTTAAATTATTTTTTATTAAATTATTTTAATCTCATGACGTAGACTACAAGTTTAATGATGGACTCAGTTGACTCTATGTTTTTTTTTCTTTTTCTTATTAACTTTTTTTAAAAAATATTTCTTTAACATTGAGTTGATTTTTTAATAATTTATTTTAGTTTGTTTTTTATGATGTTATATTCGTTTTATGACTAGGCTAACGAGTTTGATTCGAGTCGTTTTTTATTTCATATTTTAATTGAATCTTTTTTAATTTTATCTTTCAATAGTGGGTTAAATTAAAAATTAAGATTTATAATTTATTTTAATTATTTTTTTCTATTAGGTTATCTCAGTTTCATGATTCAAATTACAGGTTTGGCAGGTTGACTCTGGTTATTTTTTATTATTTTTTAATTGATTTTTTTAATTTCATTATTTAACACTAAGTTTATTAAAAATTAAACTTCATAATTTGTTTTGATTTATTTTCTATGAAATTATTATAGTCTCATGACTTGGCATGCAAATTGACAGGTTAACTCGGACTCATCCGAATTAATCTAATATGTTTCATTCTTAATATTTATATAAAAAAAAATCTCATCTTAAATATTTATTTTGAGTCAATTTATGTTTTTATTAATCCTTCTAGTTATTTTTAAACTCACAAAATCAAACAAATCACATTAAGTTAATCCCATGTGATTTAAGTTTTTTTTTCCTTCAAGAAAAAGAAATAGCAACTATTAAACATATTTTTTACATTAAAAAAATAATATTACCATTAGCTGCCAAATATTTTATGGTGTTTTAGCTCATTGAAAAATTATTTATGGTAATTATTCCCAAAACATTTTTTAAATTAAAATGGAATCAGAAAGGCATGATACTGTAGCATTGTCACCTGTGAATCCACAACTTATAGTTGTGCGCCATAATCAATGTAACGGTATTGGCCGAGGCCTGGTTTTTACGATAATAGTTTGTTAATAAAAAGGAAAAAAAAAAAAAAAAGAGTATGTGTGTGTGTAATGTATTTAATTAGTACTGTTTTAGTTTATAGAAAATCTGAAAGTCTTTTGTCTTCCTCGTGAAGTGGGACGGACTCTCTCTGAGAGTTACAGCAATCAAGACATGTTACAGCTTGGAGACAAAAACAAGCAGTGTGTGATAGAAGCGAGAAACATTGGGTCTCTCATTGCTAGAATTCAAATTTGAATGCTGCTGTTTTAACTATCCATCTGTGTTTTAAGTTGAGCCCGCGTCTCCCTCTCTCGCTCTCGCTCCCTTTGACCACCTCGGTCACTCCCCAACACCAATTTGACTGACCATCCATTTTTAATCATCAGTCCCCAAGCCCCTTTCTTTCCTCTTCTTGCTATCACATTCCCTCAAATCATGGACAAACATACAACACAAAAGATGGGAACGTTTGAGGCTGAGGCTGAGTCTGTGATTACTAGCAGCTTTCAGGATCTCAGTTTCACTAACAGCACTGTTAGTATCGGCTTGTGTAGTTCCGTCTCTGATAATAGTGTTAGTAATAGCAGCAATGTGAGCAATGGTACTGCTGCTAGTGAATCTAAAGAGAGTGAAAAGGCTAGTTTGATTTTTGACCCAAATGAGGCTAGCTTCAGGAGCTCCTACCCTTCGAAACCCCATAAGGGAAATGACTTTAGATGGGATGCTGTACAGTGTGTAAAGGGTAAAGATGGGGATATGGGGATGGGTTTGGGTCATTTTAGGTTATTGAAGAAACTTGGTGTCGGGGATATTGGGAGTGTATATTTGGCTGAGTTGAGAGGGATGGGTTGCTTGTTTGCAATGAAGATAATGGATAAAGGAATGTTAGCTGGGAGGAAGAAGTTGTTGAGAGCTCGAACTGAGAGAGAGATTTTAGGTTTGTTGGATCATCCATTTTTACCAACACTTTATTCGCATTTCGAGACCGATAAGTTTTCTTGTTTGTTAATGGAGTTTTGCAGTGGTGGGGATCTTCATATACTAAGACAGCGACAACCTGGCAAGCATTTTAGTGAGCAGGCAGCAAGGTTAGTGTGTGCTTGTTAATATCTTTTGGTTTGTGATTCTTCTTTGTTTCGCTCTCAATCTGGTTTAATTACTTTGACATTAATGTAATACTGCTAAATAACTAGGGGGAAGTGTCAGAAAGGCAGTTATCTTGAGCAGATATGCATTTTGTTGTATGTTTATGAAAGATTGATCACAATTAAGGTTTTTGCTAATACTATGAACACCGAGATTGAGTAAAGGCTTGGGAATGAATTTTCAGAAATTAGTTCGACTCGTGTACATGATCATAACCGACGGCATTGTTCTTTCGCTTCAGGATAGCCTCGGAATTTTATTTTATGCACAATGAACAAATTTAAGATTGTTCTCCAATAATTATTTGTTTGTATACAGGTTTTATGCTTCGGAAGTGCTTCTCGCTTTAGAGTACTTGCACATGATGGGCGTTGTATATAGAGATTTGAAGCCTGAAAATGTGTTGGTGAGGGAGGATGGGCATATTATGCTTTCGGACTTTGATTTGTCATTAAGATGCTGTGTGAGTCCTACTCTTGTTCAATCTAGTACTGTGTCTTCTTGTAAGATTTCTTCATACTGTATTGAGCCATCATGTATTGATCCAGCCTGCAAGTTGCCCGTTTGTGTAGAGCCTTCTTGCTTGCAACCATCTTGCCTTAAACCTCGTTTCTTCAACCCCAAGACAGCAAAAGTAAGAAATGAAAAGCCAAACCTGGCAAATTCAAATTCACTTCCTGTACTTGTTGCAGAACCAACAACCGCTCGTTCCATGTCATTTGTCGGTACACATGAGTATTTAGCACCGGAGATAATAAGAGGGGACGGCCATGGAAGTGCTGTTGATTGGTGGACGTTCGGTATCTTCCTGTATGAATTGATACTTGGTAGGACTCCTTTTAAAGGCAATGGAAATCGAGAGACGTTGTTTAATGTGGTAGGTCAGCCCCTAAAATTTCCTGAAGGATCTTCTGTCAGTTTTGCGGCAAAAGATTTAATCCGTGGTCTGCTCATGAAGGACCCGCAAAAGAGATTAGGGTTCAAAAGAGGTGCTACAGAGATCAAGCAGCATCCTTTCTTTGAGACTGTTAACTGGGCTCTCATTCGCAGCACTCACCCTCCAGAAATTCCAAAACCAGTTGACCTTTTATCTTTGAATCTCGCATTCAAGTCATCCTTAGCTCCCAATGATAACAGGGCTACAGATTCTGACAGATCATCAGGTCCCTTTTTAGATTTTGAATTCTTCTAATGAGTTTTGTTCTACAAGTGGCGAGTTTACGTTATTTTTGTGTGTTCATCTTCTCAATGGAATCTCATCTCCTTGGCATCAAACCCTTGTTATGAGATTATCTGTTCTGGTTGTTACAAGTGCTGAGAGAGCAGCATTTGGGGTTCGTAATATAAACTTCTGTCTTAGAACCCCCATGAAAGTTGACACTTTCCCTGGATAGTTTCATTCCCATCCTGCTGTGTAAGCTTCAGCTAGGCGATTTCTCGAGAGGGGGCCTTCAATGGTGGGCATTGAGCCTTTTCATAACCCGCACTTTATAGCATACATAGCTGCATTGACCCAGTTACTCTCACTTTAGCTGCAGGGAGAGCTTTTGTGAAAGAGATTGAATTGGACTGCTAGTAGAAAAGCTGTGGATACTTGTAGCAATGAGATCATGAGGTGTCCGCATCGTATTGATCTTTGGTTCCTTTTATTTGCTTTTTTAACTGTCTGAGTTTCTGCTTCCTTGAATTGTTTTCAAGCTGGGGCTCTTCCCGATGAAGTTCTTGCTTTTCTTTTTTATATGTGGAAAAGAGTTGGGGAAAGAAACAAAAAAAATACATAAAAAGAGTGCTTTATTCTTTTGCAGTGAACAGTCTTTTCCTTTACAAAGTATATTCTCACTTTAATCATAGCCTTCTTTTATGGCAACTGATCATCAAATTGAGGCTTTTGGTGGTAGAATGATGCCTGACAAAGAAAAACAAATGAATCTGACAACTTTGTGTTTGCAAGTTTCTCCTGCATTATGATGCCTCCACCGCAATCTCTGTGATAGAAAACAGTATTCAGACAAATCGATCAAATTTAACATAAAACCTCTTGGCTCATACTTGGAGCCATATCCATGTTTCTGTTATTATTAATTCGTTTGGTCTTTCTGTCTGCTACTTCTATTATTACAGGTCTAAAGTGCATCTTTCTTTTGATTCTCAAATCAACCATACTAAAGTTTGAATCGCATGGAATAATCCCATATAGTATAAGGTAGTGTTTGATGTCTGATTTTCCATAATTTATAACTTAAAAGGAAAGGGGTAGAATTTCAAAGAGATTTATGTGTATGGGGCAACCAAAAGTTACAATGAGGATAGCTCTTCTTAAATACCAATCTCTAGCCCAGATGCTAGTTGTTCGCCAATATAAGTCATGAGAATCCTTATTTAGAAGAATTTATAAAGTTAAAGCTAAATAAGATAACAAAAACCGTATAACATCAAATCTTTGATGGATATTTAATAAGAAAATCTTGCACATATAAGGAAGAAAAGATTTTGATGCGGCCTTGTGATTACTTGGTCACGTAATCCGCACGTAAACAATACAACTTCTATAAATATAAACAATCAGGTTTTGAGATGTGATACAAAGATTACTTTGAATTTAAACACCAACCTTATTATAATATGAAACCCCCCATATAATCTGAAACCCCCCACCCAGTGAATAGCAACTCGCGAATAAGAAGTATAAGATGATGTCATAAAGAGAGTTATTATTTGATAAGTCAGATTTGTTATTTGTCCTAGCAAATAAAACATGTTGTATCACGCAAAACATAAATTTATTTTATAAATCTATGGCCGCTGAAAATTTCAGCTTACAAATTTATTTATTTTTTATATGTGTAATTGTATTAGAGGGAAAAGTTGTATAAAGATACAAAGGGCATATCCCAAGAGGTACATCGACTTGTAATCCAAATCAAACTAACATTAGGCAGTAGGAAAAAATCAAAAGCTAAAAAAAACTCAAAAAACAAAAAAAACAACTGTAAAACTAGATGACCGGTTCATGGAAAACTCAAAACCAGTTGATCGATTCTATAAAAACAGCAGACATGCTAAGTGGAACTTAAAGGACAATAGGCTAGAGGTATCTCATGACTTTAAAAGATACCGTATGAACCTAAGAACCTGGACCTCGCACTAACAACATGATATGGACAACAAGCCTAATGAAAAACTCGATTATTCCTCTCATACCAAATAAAGTAAACCATGGTTGAGAGGACTAACCAAGCAAGAAGATTCAGGAACTTTTATTCTTCTTACAATTCATATATGTCCATTGAAGCAAAGGTCTCCATGTCATCAAAGGCCAACTCATAACAGTCTCTCAAACAGAAGCAGATAAAAGAAACTGAAAGAACAGATGGTTGTGTGTCTTAATATGCGAACCATAAAGAATACATATCGAGGAGCTAATGATATGGTAAGTATGGAGTATGTCCATCGTGTGTAGGCTACCCATAGAAGCAAGCCATAGGATAAAAGAGCATCTCTAGATATGACCTGAAAACCAGAGAAGGTGATGCACAAAATCTACGGGTCTTGTGTCTTTAAGAACCTCCCATGTAAAATCAATAAAAAATCTCCCTAATGGATCCCAAATATAATGATCTGATAGTGCAATCCTAGGATGAAAATGCCCTAAGTCCTAAATATAGTGATCTGGTAATGCAATAAACTTGGAACACTAGTATACCTTTAATGCATGAGGTTTTAAGAAAATGTATTTATTTTTAGTGATTTTTAGTTTTTCTTATTTAGTTTAGAATCCATGTAATAATTATATAATTATTTATTAGGATTTTTTTCTCTTAAAGGTAGACCTGAAACTAGTATAAATAAGGCTACTAAGCTTGAATTTCACTAGACTATTTGAAGTGAAATATTCTATAATAAAAAATCAAATTAGAGTTTTTATGTGGTAACCCTATTTGGTATAATTATGTATTGCTTGTGTTTGTTATCTTTTTTATGTTGTTTCAATTTGCATTAGTTTATATCAAAGTCTAACGATTTCTAGTTGTTATTGTTGTGTGTTGTAAATAACCATGACTGAAAGAGATCAAAAAATAGAATGTAATCGTGTATTAGAGAATAAGAAGGTTTCTCCTCAGGAAAGAGACATTTAAGAACTAATTATAAAAAATATGTAGAAGTAAATTACAACATTAGTCCATCAATTATCGGTGATAAACTTGAAGATCAAATTGAAGAATTATCTCATTGATTAATGAAGATGAAGAAAAGAAAACTAAATGATCATAAAGAGAGTAATCACAAATCCATAATCAATTTTAGAGACTCGTTTCAAAGGTGTAAGCAAAGGAATAACCGGATCTACAAAGGAAATTTCGACAATGAGAAAATAATGTTGAAATTGAAATTTTTTATTATTCTAGTTTCTTTGTGGATTAGAATCAACCACCAAAATTTAATAAGAATGAAAAAAATATGCTAATTGAGAAAGATTTTGATGCGAAAATCTTGGTCTATGATGACTATGAGTATGTAAAAAATGTTCATACAACTTTAATTAAATAGTACCATTACACTAGCACTAGTAGAATAATGAGCAATAGAATTTGATCTTAATAATGAAATTTTTAATGAGAAGGGAACCGAATTAGATATGATTCTACAAGTGATTTCTTATGAAGCATATTATAGAGATTGTGCCTCACATGTGCTTGATAAGAATTTTAGAATTGATGGGGTTAAAATTAATGTTTTAAAACTTTATATAAAAGTTATAAAGCAAAAATCCAAAAGTTCTTCTAGTGATGAAACCAACATATATCTTATTAGTAATGATATAAAAGATGTGGGTAGGGATTGTTTGATCTTTATAGTGTTAAAAGTCTTTGGTTAAGTTTGAGTTTGAGAAGGCTAATACACTTAGTATCTAACATCATTTTCATAATTTTTCTTTTATTCTACTTTTAGCCATACACTTAAAAAAAAAGTGATAGCATATAAGGAATGGTTTGGAATCTAAGTCTCATGAAAATGTAAAATATTCTTTTTTTAATAAAACAAATAATTATAAAAAATATCTTTTAGTTGGATTGTGTTTTCACTTTAATTTTAAGAAATTACATTTTATATTCTAGAGTTTATATGTTAAATAATAATTTATATAATCAACCTCGCACGCTAAAAAAGTATCAAAAAATATTTATATTTATAGTTTTTTTATTATATTTATTTTAATGACTAAAAAGTCATTACAATATTAAAATTACATCTTTTTTGTAAAACTAATATTATAATTTTCAAAAAATTAAAAAACTAAAACTTAGTATTTCATTAAAAACTTCTTGTGCAATACATATGAAATAATCCTCGAACTCGGATACTTTTCGGATCACATGTGCAAAAAACAAGTCGTGATACCCGACTTTGCCCCATCAACGATGTAATGATGCATCTTGCAAGCTTTACTGTCTTTAAGAGAACAATGCAACATTTAGTGGTTTCATAGAGAACTGGGATTCTGCATTAGTGGGCATCCATTTTGCAGGGCTAACCCTTGCTGGGATCGGTAGCCATTAGAGTATACCAGTGCAAAGGAATCTACAAGGCACATCAGGTACACTACCAGAAATTTGCTAAATACCAACGGCTTTACCAACGGAATATTTCTGTCGGTAATTTGAGCTCGAAATTACCGACGGATACTTTTCCGTTCGTAATTCAGTCGGTAACTATCGACGGACCATTTTCCGTCCATAATTCAGTCGATAACTACCGATGGAACATTTTCATCGGTACTTACCGACTGAATTACGGACGGAAAATGGTCCGAATTTAAAAAAAAAAGGCGGGTCTCTGACGTGGAGGTTTTGGCGGGTTATTTTTTGCCGACGGATTCAAAACGACAACCCGTACAGTGCCCGTACAGTGACGCGACCGGTTCGCCGTTTAAATTGTCATAGGATTCACCGAGGGATTTGAAATGGCAGATTCGTACGGTGACTTGTTTACGTTTCCGTCAGAATCACCGACAGTTTCACTGACGGAAACGCTGCCGGTGAAACCGTCAAAAAAAGTTAATATATGTCAGCTCTGCTGACCCTCTCCTCCCCTATTTCTCCTTCTTCTTCCTCATCCCAACTCTCCCCATCTGCAAACAACCAACCCCCCCTCCCAAAAGAAAAAAATTCTTCCTCATATCAGCACAACAAGTTATATTTCTTGAAGTTTTGTGGTCACAGCATCCGTGTTCTGATTTACCGACGGATTTTAGAAATTTTTGTAAGTAATTTCTATCTTTTTAAATTTTAACATTTAATTAAATGTCAATTTTATTGTTTTTTTAGTATATGTATTTTGTTAGTAGATGTACATGTTTTATTGTTATTTCTCAAACAAACTTGTAGTATATGAATGTATAATTTTATACCTGTTATGGTTTGTTTTAGATTTTGTAAGATTGTATTTGTTTGTAAATTGTTAAAACTTTATGGAACTACCGAATTACATGTGCTATTTTGAAATAATTAATAGCTTGCTTAATGGGCCCGTTTAAAATTTTATCAATGGTATTGCGGAGTGGTAATTTCTGTAAATTTATATATTTTAATTCATATGGACGTTGATAAATGATAATGAATATTTAATATTTATGAGAAGTTGTGATTGGTTTGTTGGATAATCTCGAGGTAAAGTAATATTTTTACAAGTTTATTTACCTAACTTAGTTAATTAATACATTATGTCATCATAAGTTTATAGAGGTTCGATATAAGTCATGGATGATCGTTCATGGATGTATCGAGATTCACCCCAAGGATTGTGGAGGATGGATTATTGTAACGGGGTTCAGGGTTTTATTAATTTCGCAACATCTATTCCCAGAAATTTTACTGGAGGCGGTATTAGGTGTCCATGCAGGAAGTGTGAAAATAAAAAGTATCTGCATCAAGATGTTGTAATGATGCATCTTCTACACAAAGGGTTTATGGAGAATTACCAGTGTTGGT
>Ga0325414_1001684_pt1 | contig 21645 bp, 9 predicted proteins | sample PopdelMetagenome_8_FD_206183 | JGI IMG/M metagenome (GOLD analysis project Ga0325414, IMG submission 206183) | Populus deltoides microbial communities from Bellville, Georgia, United States - Leaf-PdKOR-R3 | ecosystem: Host-associated > Plants > Phyllosphere > Phylloplane/Leaf | place: USA... | reverse complement strand
CTCCATGGTTGTCTTGGTCAACACTGCCCCCCCCTCTCCATAACGGAGAGGCTGGTGGATGGTGGAATTCATTAAATTCCTAGGTTGCCCTTTTATGTCCACGTCATGAATAAAATCACATGTACAAGTCACAAAAAGGAAATAGCCAAATTATATAATACTCCCCATAAGGAAAATAAATAAATAAAAATATATATATATATATATATAAACCTTAAATTCATTTTTAAAGTGAAAAAAAAAAGGGAGAAAAGGAAGAAACAGACAAGAAGACTCCCTTCCCTACCAGACCCACAATACAAAAAAGAAAAGGAAGCAAGAAACATGAAAAGGATGCCAAAACTAGAACCTTTGTTTTCAATGCGCGTGAGCTTCCCTCTCCAATCAACAGGAAGTGACAGCCAATGCAGTGGTGTTTTCGTACGTCGGACCGTGGCGTTAGAGTGCTTCTTCAAGTGTCAAAGCTAGTCCCCATCAACATGGCTCTCTCCTGTTTCCCCCACTCGCAAATGAACCTGCGCGTTATACCACACTCCCTATGCCACCATTGAAACTCCTCTCTCAGTCGCTCATGCCTCCCTTATTTCTCTCTTACCCCATCACCTCTCTCCCCTCCTCCCCCTCCCCCTCTAAGAAAACAGGCTCTTCGAGAAAGACCAAACTAAGCCAATCCCCATATTGAGAACAGTAAGAAAAGAGACCAAAACTTTGACATGGATACACGCCGGAAAACGAAAATCCGGCGACAATCACTCCGGCAGCCTTTCCAAGCTGAATGACAGTCTTGAATCTCCCGTAAGGTTTCAAACTTTGACCATTTTTTTTGGTGAACTATACATACAATATTACATAATGGCAACAAGTAACACAACAACTACACCACCACCACAACACCAACAAGTAGACACAGCCACGGCAGAGGAGCTAACAGCAAAGGCAGCACACAAGAGATATGAAGGTCTGATGATGGTAAGGACCAAGGCAATAAAAGGAAAAGGCGCGTGGTACTGGGCTCATTTAGAACCTATGTTGGTCCACAACACCGACACTGGTCTTCCTAAAGCTGTGAAGCTACGGTGTTCATTATGCGACGCCGTATTCTCCGCTTCCAATCCTTCAAGAACTGCCTCTGAGCATCTGAAACGTGGTACTTGTCCTAATTTTAACTCTGTACCGAAACCCATTTCTTCAATCTCTCCAAACACTGCCTTACTGCCTTCTCCTTCTTCAAGCGGTGGTGTTGGTGGTGGTGCTACCACAGTAGTGCATGGTAGTAGTAATAGGAAACGCCCTGTCGTTTCAAGTTCAGGGCTTTCTGGTTCTGGTGGAGTTGCATCATCAGCGTATCCAGTGACAGCCGTTGGTAGTACGTACCAAGTAAGTCCTCTTGCTATTGTGGATCCATCAAGATTCTCAGGTGAGATGGCTATGCTGCCCCAACAGCCACATTTGATGTTGTCTGGTGGGAAAGAGGATTTGGGTGCTTTAGCTATGTTGGAAGATAGTGTGAAGAGGTTGAAGAGTCCGAAAACTTCGCCAGGACAGGCTCTGAGCAAGACCCAGATTGACTGTGCACTTGATTATTTAGCTGATTGGGTTTACGAGTCTTGTGGGTCTGTGTCCTTTTCGAGTTTAGAGCATCCAAAGTTCAGGGCTTTTCTGAATCAAGTTGGTTTGCCTGTGGTTTCAAGGAGGGATTTTGTTGGTGGGAGATTGGATGTTAAGTACGAGGAAGCTAGGGCTGAGTCTGAGGCAAGGATTAGAGATGCTATGTTTTTTCAGATTGCATCGGATGGGTGGAAGGTGAAGAGTAATGGGAGCTCTGGTGATGTAAATTTTGTGAATTTGACAGTGAATTTGCCTAATGGAACTAGTTTGTATAGGAGAGCTGTGTTTGCTAGTGGTTCAGTGCCTTCCAAGTATGCAGAGGAGGTTTTTTGGGAGACCATAACAGGCATTTGTGGGAGTCTTGTGCAACAGTGTGTAGGGATAGTTGCAGACAGGTTTAAGGCCAAGGCATTGAGGAGTTTAGAGAACCAGAATCATTGGATGATCAATCTTTCTTGTCAGTTGCAAGGTTTCACTAGTTTGATTAAGGATTTTAGTAAAGAGCTTCCACTGTTCAGGACTGTGAGCGAGAATTGCTTCAAGCTTGCAAGTTTTGTCAATAATAAGACCCCAGTTCGAAATAGTTTCCATAAATATCAATTGCAGGAGTATGGGAATGCAGGATTATTGAGAATGCCCTTGCGGGAGTATGAGAAGATGGATTTTGGACCTGTGTATACAATGCTAGAAGACGTATTGAGCTCAGCTCGAGCATTGCAGTTGGTTTTGCATGATGAATCGTATAAGATAGTATCCATGGAGGATCCTACTGCAAGAGAAGTTGCTGAGATGATTGGAGATGTGAGATTTTGGAATGATATGGATGCGGTGCATTCGCTAGTTAAGTTGATAAAGGAAATGGCTCAAGAGATTGAGGCAGAGAGGCCATTAGTCGGGCAATGTCTGCCGCTATGGGATGAACTTAGGGCAAAAGTGAAGGCCTGGTGTTCAAAGTTCCACATTGCTGAAGGAGCAGTGGAGAAAGTGATTGAAACAAGGTTCAAGAAGAATTATCATCCTGCCTGGGCTGCTGCATACATACTCGATCCACTTTATTTGCTGAGGGACAACAGTGGCAAATACCTTCCTCCTTTCAAATGCTTGACCTCGGAGCAGGAAAAGGATGTGGACAAGCTTATAACCAGGCTTGTTTCAAGGGAGGAGGCTCATATTGTACTGATGGAACTCATGAAATGGAGAACAGAAGGGCTTGATCCTGTGTATGCAAAGGCTGTCCAGATGAGGGAGAGGGATCCCATCACAGGAAAGATGAGAATAGTAAATCCCCAGAGCAGTAGGCTTGTCTGGGAGACTTATCTTACCGAGTTCAAGTCGCTGGGCAAAGTTGCAGTTAGGCTTATTTTTCTTCATGCCACTTCATGTGGGTTCAAATGCAATTGGTCTTTGCTGAGATGGGTGTATGCCCATGGGCAATCAAGGGCAGGCATGGACAAGGTGCAAAAGTTGATATTTATCGCTGCTCACTCAAAGCTAGATAGGAGGGAGTTTTTGAGCGATGAAGATAAGGATGCAGATCTCTTTGCATTGGCAAACGGTGAGGATGATGTGCTAAACGAGGTTCTTGTTGATGCATCCTCAGTGTAACATTTTTTCCACTACTTTTGAATTTTAAAATTGTAGGATTTATTTGGATTCTTTCCACTTTATATTTCCTTTTGTATTTCTTTACTTACTCTTTAGAAGATTTTGGGGCAGTCAGATTGGAGGAAGAGATGAATTAATAGGGATTCTGTTTCTGTATGCCTAGTAATGCATAGCCACATGATTTGAGCAAGGTCCCATGTTTCTTTCTAGAATGAATTTTCGAGGTTTTGAGTTTGTGAAAAAAAGAAAAGGAAAGAAAAGGAAAATGTTCTTGTTTGTAAAGGTAGCTATTTCTTGCTAACAGATTTTTCAGAATGGGAACAGTGTTAAAAAATTTTGTTCTTCAAGTAGTCTCCCCACTTTCTAAGATTGAGTTTAAACTAGAGCAATGGATACCAATCCTCTGAACATAACGTGTTAGATACTCTCATTTAAGCATGGGTGAAGCATATCTGGGTTGCTTAGCTGATGATTTTCTGAGCATGATGCGCATGACTCTATTTTAGTATATGCTTTTTTTTCTGTGATTAAACCTCAATGGTTATATTCTTCACCATTATGCCATGAATGAGGTTGTTTGTTTGTTTTTTTTTTTTAAAAAAAAGTTTGTCACTATTCTTTTTTATTTCACCCAAAAGTCCAGCTGAGCTTTTGAAGTTGATGCAATTGTGGAGTTTAGCGCTTGTTATCCTATTCATTGCAATGTGGATCCCTCATTTCTTGTTTGATGATCTTATAATTCCTTGATCAACAAGCATGATTGACTGCCTTGTATAATCATTGTTTCCTTCTTGAATTTCATTATTTTGCATGTTCGATATAATGATTATAGGGTCTGCTTGAAAACTTGTGTTCTTTGTGGTCCTCTATGTGCCCAAGTAGGTTCCGGAGAATGGGATTCTAGTTTTGTTTTTCTCTAGGAAAACAGATCTTCTGTTGAACCTTGCCACATATTTTCCATGTTATGTTCCAAAATTAGGTAAAGTTCCTGCCCATATGAGCACCTTCACATGCCTTGCTTAGAGGTTCCTTCATCACATCTACTCGAGCTGCTTTCTTAGCTCAATGTCGAATCACATACAAAGTACAATATCATTTCTCTGGGGATTCTTAGGCTGGTTCTGCTCCTTTCTTATTTAATATTTTTTTATGATGCATATAATTAGGCTTCTTTATGATGCAACTTGAATCAATATGCAAGTCTCTTACTTGGGTTTGTGATTGTAACGATCTAATCTGGGAAGATGATGATTTTCCACTTGTCAGGAACTTTGACCTGAGTGATAGTCGTTATTAATTGAACCTGAAGATATTATGCTAAATTAGTCTTTGTGGTGGCAGAAGAGCTCGACAAAGATATTGTTGAACTGGAGAAACCACCATAAGATTGTTGGAGGTTAGTACAATGCCATGGACAATGATTAAAGGTGGAATTCCGCCACAAGAATCCAAAGACAGTGAAATGTCTGTTTGTAACCAGAGGTTGCTTCAACAAGCTGGTTTGGTGAATGGCGAGCCAAGTACCTCTACGTGCATCAACAACCTCGGAAGGACCTGAAAGAACACCTTTCTAGCTAGAAAAGCACTTCTAACTGTTATCTCCTGGTTTTGTGTCTTTGGGAAGGTGGAGACCCACCATGAAAGAAGTGGAAGTCTTTTTCCCAACTTTGGTTGTCACTGGGGGGGGGGGGGGATTAGGGTTTTTCCCATCAAATCATCTTTCAGGTAACTTATCTTTTAAACATTCCAAAGCTTGTGACGTTCATGCAGGGTAATTGGGCAATGCTCCCCATAATTGCGAGAAAGGAGTTTAGAGGACCCAAAACAAATGAAGACTGTCGGCATGAAGCACTGCAAAAGATGCTTGAGAGCGATTCTTCAACAAATTCGAACTACTAATTTTATTGTCCCGTATCTTTAGCTGATCATGTTGGAAAAATATAGTTTAACAGGAAGCAGTAGATTCAATCATCCTTCGTTTCATTGTGCAATTCACCGATGATATGTTTAGAATTACATGCTGATTGGTATCGAATTGTTGTTGCTTCTAAATTTTTTTCCATGTGTAGTTCCTGAATATAAAACAGATTATAGATGCTTTGTACATTTGTTACATTTGTTAATTTTATGTCTGCTAATAGAAAAGGGATAAGATGTCTTCTTGTTTGTCCGGGATGCTATCACATATAGGCGTCCTTTATCTACCATAATTATTCATGCTAAACGTACTGGAACGTCAGTGCTTGATATAGTAGAAACGGTTTGAACCTCGGCTCTGTCAAAAGACTCCACATTCTGTGTTTGTGCTGGCATGGGATGGAGGTTAGTGTCTTATATATAGTTTGAGGAGTGAACATGAATCCTGCAGTTAGCCCTCAAAGATCTATAACGCTTGCTAGTAAAATTTCTCCGCCTGTTACACGTTCATGTCTTCATCCTTATCCAAGGCATGGTTTCAAGTTTCATGTCTAAATTAACAGCAGAATGTGTGTACTTTTTTACCACATGATGGCACGGGCACAGGACATTTTCCATGATAATTGCTCAACTTGAATGTCCATTCAAGGGCATGCTTTCATAAATTTACTCATCAGGATAAACTAGGAGAGGGGGGATTTGAGACTTTGAGCCATCACATGAGAAATGAAACAAAGACATGGAATTTAAAAAGAGTGCTGTTTCAACCAATTTTTACTACAACTAAAGCAGTCTCCCAATTATGGAATGTAATAATTTTACCACCTTGCAACTTTTCATGGTAACCACTGTATTGACTTTACAAGGAAACTATCCACTTATGTCAACATATTCTTCAAAGCACCCCATACCTCTCTCTCTCTCACTTGATGAGTATGGGATTCACCCACCCACCTCCAAAAACAAACAGTAAAAAGGTGAAAAATGAAGTGAGGTTTTCACTTTCTGGTAAGCGAATGAAGAGAGTATAAAAGTAGTGTGGAGTGATGAGTATGGTATTATTTTACCACTTTAGGGTCTTGTAATAACTCATTAAGTGGAGAGACAGAAATTCTTGTCGGCAAGGCATACCAATGCTGACCGCTCACCAGCTAAGCTCTCCTCCTGAGCTTTTTTTCATTAGCATGGTATGCTTCACTCCACTCAATTTTGGGTTAAAGGGAAAAAGAAATATAATGATTAGTAGAGGACGACACCCTCTCTTTATACAAGAATCTTCCCCTCTTCCAATGCTACTCATTATACAAACTTCTTTTTTCCTTCTCCTTTACCCTTGTTCTTGTATCCACAACAGGACTTATTTTCTTCGATTATTCCTATACCCCAAAAAAAAAATTGCACAATGAGAGATTTTCCTTGTTTTCTATATGAATCTACGTGGTAAATGGTAATTTGGTTCATATTCTACTATGCGCTCAGTTTCACAATATTATATATAAAAAAACCAAACTATAACATTTAGGGCAATGCCTTCTTTTATTTACGGAGAAAGACCACCAAGGTTTTGTTAAGTTAATTGATAGTGAGTTTGGTTTACCTAAACTTGGTCAATCTTCTTTCCTCTTTTTGTTTCCCCTGATAACCAACACTCACAAAAGGAACCCAGATAGATAGGCTTCGTATATATTCTCAAAAATAGACTTGATAACTCCTTTTTAAAAATAAAAAAAAAAATCTCGATATGCATTGTTTGAATTAGAGTAATTTGAAGGTGTAATGAGACTGATGTAAAGAGAGGGAGGGTAAAACTTAAAAGTAAGGTGATGCTGGCAAAGCAAAATTTAGAAGAAGAAACACGAAATTTGCACCACATTGCACCTGTCATGATGTTGCCAGAATTACCTAGCCGGCCCGATCGCTTGCCTCTACATTTTGGTGAAATGTCAAGAAATCAAATTATAATAAAAACGACTCTCGCACGATCATTAGTGATGGTAGTTGGATTAGGCTTTAAAGAAGTACAATAATTTCGAAAGCCTTTTTATCTCAAATTTGTTTCACACACAGAAGTATCATTAATTTGGGGTTCTTGAGAAAGATCTTCTTTTTCTTTCTTTCTCTCCTTTCTTTTCCAGAATAATTTCTCGTAAATTTATTTGCACGAATATGCATATCTGTTCGTTGTCAAATTAACCTGAAATATAAGTTCTAAATTAAACTTTATTTCACTGTCGTCGTGATGATTCGTGGTCCACCCCTTTTTTTTTTTTTTTACCTGGGGCAAAGAGAGGTCAGCTTCTTGGGTTTTCAACTACGAAGTTAATTAACATAGATAATACCCTGCTTTTAGAAAGAAAGATACGGTTCTACTTTAATTTCACTGTTCCTTCACATGGTATACTATTTTTGTCCAGAATAATTTACAAGCTTATCTTAGAAAATAGTGCCAAAAAGTGTTCTCTCTTTATGTTTTTTTTTCATCAAACCCTAATTTGGCAGGTGTCTTTATATCATCATGTCTTTATTTATCGTCGTGCAGGTCCTTCGAAGGTTGGGGTCCTAACTCCTAACTTATATAAACCCATTGTGCGTGCATTATATATAGAATTGCATGTATAAAAATGTGCAGTCGTATGGGCAAATTTGTACGCGATCAATTCTTTTCCCTTCATCAGTGACCAAATTAACCACGCATTAAGTGTTTATCTTGTAAATAGCTGGGAAAGATGGGTAGATAGAGATTCGAATCCCAAATTCAACCAAACAAGAATCGTAGAATTTGCTAAAATATATTGGAAAGAAATGAAAACATCGAATTAGATCTACTTATTTTCCTATAACCTCTTTGGTCCTTGATTTATCTTGATCTTTACGTGCAGAATATTTTTTCATATATCGAAATACAAAGTGGGAAGAAATGATAGTGGGAGTACTTTTGCAATCATTTCAGTTTTATTTTATTTTTTAACCTCAAGAAAAGAGTCAATGGCATACATTATCTCGACAAAGAAAAGATACTTTGGTCATTTCTGATATCGCAGCAATTACACATATATATTAAGTTACAAACGACATTAATGGATAGGAACAGTTGATTTAGATGGGTTTTAAAGGAGCTTCATGTATACAGCGAGATTTGAGAAGATGACTACCAGATGAGATTTAAGAATTTAATTAAGGAAGTTTGAACTTCCCAGAGCCCAGGATGGCTGGATCAATATGTTAGGACTTAGGACTCGATCTCCTGATGCCTGGAATCAATTTTATTTTATAATATATGGGCTAAAATCATGTTTTTTGAAAAGAGGATCATGGCTGTGAATAGACACATGCATGAACTGTCAACGCTGCTAATGAATGTCACTTAAATCATCCCTCCATGTCCCAAGACAAGCTTTAAAATAAACCCTTCGCACCATGTAAATGTGGTTGCAGACACACACGCGCGCACTTTATACACTATTTAAGTAAGTCTCGTTGTACTCATCTTATTCATGTCAGGATTAAAACTTAAAATATATAATTTTATGAATGGAACTAATCAAACAAAAAAAAAATCATTTTTAATGAAACAATGACATAAATAGAACATAAAATTAAACTTCAAGTTGAATAACTCCTCTCTTTATTACTTGAACCCACCTTCGGGGAGCATTTATTTGTTAGTAGTTTGGAGTAATATATATATTCTTTTTCTTTGTTTCTGTTTAGAACATCAACAATTTGGATCAATTCCGAACATTCTCATCCAAATAGAAGGTCTATTAAATACGGGTTCTCAAAGGTAAACAGGGGCTAAACAGAAATATCATAAATTCTAAAATAAAAGGAAAAGATAAATAGAAGAGCTGAATTTTCAAAATAGGAGCAATTTGAGGTACGGTTCTAGAGATCCCGTGCACAAAAAGATCTAAATATTCATATTGGATTTTGACCTAAAAACGGTTTGATGATCATGGACGCTCCATTACTGGATGGACTTGGGCTTTAAGTAAGTTTTAAAAATTAGTATAATTTATATCAATTGGATTATAGCTTGTTAAAACGGCTATGCTCGTTTGCACATGCCCCATATCCCATAGGTAAAAAGGTCCCAAAAAAAAAAAAGAGCAACCCTGGAGATTGGCGGGTCATTGTTGAGGATTGTCGCTAGATTATGGACATCGCTCATACAATAAGCCATAAGGACAGTCGTGTCTAAGAAACCTATGTGCTTTTAATACGTGTAATATTCGTACCTGTAGTCGATGGAGAGTAGATATGCATTAAATCCAGTTATTTATCGAAATTGCATAGGTTCATGTGCTGTTTTGAGTGACACAATGTAAATGAAAATTATTTAAGGCGCCATCAATCTTGTGAAGTTAATTATGGTTGGGAAACCGAGGCACGTGTCACAATCATGGCGTTTTATATATAGCTCCCCAGCCCGTACGATTGGTCCACCACCACCAACAAAAAATAAATACTTTAATGTTATTTGATTTGTTTGGAATCGCAATACTCCCAGCTGAACCAATTAACATTCGTTGTACCATATAATAATAATAATGTGGGTACAAAAGCTGTCATCAGTAGTTGACCTCTGGTCGTGATTAAAACATGTTCCTGTTTGAAGCCCAAGACTCGGTGCTGATAAAGGCATCTTATGTTGTCCTCTACCGGACCAACGATGAATATAGAAATTTAGAGATGATGGAATATCCCCTTTATAACCTAAGATACAGGATCTTCCCTGATACAGAACAATAATGCATGCCACCTCAACATCAATCCATCCTGTTTAATTTCTTTAAATATTGATTAAACTTTCTTGATGATGATAATAATAATAATAAAGTGTTAATGTTTGTTTTTGTATTTTTTTAAATTATATTTATATTAAAAAAATAAATTAGTATTTTTAAATTGTTTTAATGTGCTGGTAAAAAAACAAAAAATATCATATTAATATATTTTAAATTAAAAAATATCATGATATTAAACACAAACGAAAAATATTCCATATAATATATCATTTCACTTAAGTAAATAAAATAGATAAATAAAAAGTGGATCTATATCGATTGCCAAGAGGCAAGAGGCAAGAGGCAAGAGGCAAGAGGCGAGTGGTGGTATAATTAATTGCAAGCAGAAAACATATTTTCAAGTATTGAGTTAGAATAGTCGAGATTATTCCAGTATAGTTGAAAAGAATGAACCTGGGTGCAAATCCAAACCTTGTGTGCTCCTAGCTTAAAAATGATCCACGTGTGATGCTCTCTGTGTCCGAGATGATCAATAAATTTAAAGTTGCAAGGAAATAGTTATGATGGTGGATCAGAGGGATGCTACGTGCTAATAAATAAGACCACCATGCACCTTGATATGTATATATTTCGAATAGAAGTTGAAAAAGCGAAATGGCTGTGTTGCTTGGCGATGGAAAATCCGAAAGAATAATGGTGAGCACAAGTGCCCGCCGAGGCAGGGACATCAGCTGGCCGGGGAAAGGGACAAAGTTTTGAGCTAAAAATTATTTCTTTTTCAAAGAATTGTGAAGTCACGTGGTCAGCTAAAACCTACTGTTGTTTAATGATGAGTTATTTGTCAATGTCCGTACACATGACGACCCGTCCACTCTTCCAGTGACGTCATCCCTGAAAGATTTGAATGGAGAGGAAATCTTGAAAAGACAAAACAAACCTTGATGGTGTTCTGTCTGCCTGTGTGTCTGTGTGGGCAGGCGGTGCAAGTGCAATAACCAGTATCAGTCGTCCACAAAAACAAAACTAGAATGTAATGTTCGTGGCTTTTAGATTTCATTTATTCTTATAGCCCGTTTAGATAATTGGTATTTGATGTTTTTTTTTAATATTTTTTATTTTTTAAAATTAATTTTTGATATTAGTAAATAATACGAAAACATCAAAAAAATAATTTTTTTTAATATTTTCTAAAAACATTTTTAAAATACAAAAGCTAACACGCTATTCCTTAATTAATTCCATTTCTTTGCTGAATGAAATTATTTTCATCTAGTTCTTCTTGTTGCACGGGTAGCTTGTTTATTCTTCTATTTTTATTATTATTCAATCTAGGACGAAATTAAGCATCAAACTTGTTTTTTCTTTTCCTTAAAATGATGCAATCCTGCGTTGAAACTTGTTGGAGAGTAATTTACTATCCGTTTAAAAGTTTTAGTGGTGTTAATTACTAATCGTTTAAGGGCGTCTATTGGATAAATCCATCTATAGGTTATTTAAAAAAAAGATGGAATCTAATTTAAATATATAGAATCATGGTAAATTTTAGATTTCAAACAGCTATCAAAAGATAATTAATTAATTAAAAAAACAAGATAATGATATCAACAACTTGATCATGATGTATTCAAATTTAAAATAGAGAAATGCATATCATAATTAATCTTAACTATGTAGTAGAACAGACTGAATTACATTTAAACAAGTGGTCCACCAAAAATTTAAATTTTAAACAACCAAGCACTCACTTAAGTTATTTCAATAATAAATTCTATACAATAGGTGAAGGCATTTTATGAAATAAAAAATATATATATTTATATATATATATATATATATATAAAAGAGCAAATTTCAAAAATCTTATTTGTATAAAGTATTTTCAAACTGATATTTTCTTCAAAAGGATATAGATTGATGTTTTTTTAAAAAATATTCGGAAGATTACTATGTTTAATATTAAAAATAAAAAAATATATTATTTTAATATATTTTTAATTAAAAATAATTTTTATAAAAATATTACATTACCAAACAAACAGGCGTTAAATCCCATGACTTATAGGTCCCCGGGCTAAAGAGTAGGGCTTTGATTTGCCTAGAATGAATAAAGGCATCTTGACCCAACTAACTAACAGGAGAGTCTCATCATGGTGTCTACTGTATGAGAAATCTTCGAGGTTAAGTTGCCTAATTAAGCAATCTTTTGTGTAATTATATCAAAACCTCCATCAAGATCAACACTAATACGGTCACTGGTCATTAACAAGTGGAGAGTGATTCCTCTGTGCAGGCACCCTGCATGAAAGCAGCTGGGATCCCCTGTGACAATACTCATACGACAACGTGGGTGGGATTGGTCATCATCTTCATCTTTTTTTTTTTCATTTCTTTCAATTAATTAAAGTATTTTATATATATATATATAGTTTCAGTTGAAACCTAGCTTTCTCAAACAACGAAAGAAATGATTGCTGCCATCCTCTCCACTTATTTCATCTGCATTATTGTTTTTTCAAGTTAATTTGATTTTTAAAATATTTAACTGGTAAGTATTAAATATTTATAGTATAGAAGGGATAAAAAAATATAAAAATAATTCTTGGATAATTTTTTTTTTGTCTATTTAAAAATTAAATATCCAAGTTACAAATTTGCCATCATAAAATTTTCATCTAACGGTCTGTAACAATTGTAAAAAGAAAAGTGGGGCAGTGGGGTTTACGGTTTCTTTAATGGGCTTTGTTTTAAAATGTGGGCTGGATCCCGTACGGCAAATCTATCTTCTATTAACATAATTTGACTGGGCACTGTTATTTGAATCACTTTTCCCCATACACTGGGCTCGGGCCCATGATTCACTGCATACCAGATTAAAATTCAATCACTGCATGAAAAAATATACGAGTTGCGCTATTTTTTTATGCATAATATAAAATATTTGAAATAAGGATTAAAAACTTGAACAGTGTATCAAATTAAATTACTCGACCACTATATATGTTAATAAATTAAAAGGAAGTTGATGTGACTTGATCAAGTCACAATTGACCTTAGGTTTGATTAAAAAAATGAAGATGAAATCTAAAAAATATACCAAATTATGTGAAATATTCTAATTGCCTCTCAACCATTGTCACCCGTAATTAATTACTCATCAAAGGATAATATTGTCGTTTCCTATTCAATTTTTCAGGTTATTACATGTTGTTTGTATTTTTTTTTAATCAAGGCATGATTATATTTGTATTATCGCTAATTATACAATCTACTGCTGTTCTTAATATATACAATAGTGCAATGCGAGGCTGATGATTTAGGCACCCAACTTTTTATTTATTAAGCAAGTTTCCAAGTCTCTCTCCCCTGATTAAGATAAATTAACCAATTTAAGATTTGTCTTATGAACTTTGTCTTGTATTAATGATAATTTATACTTGATAAGATGTGAAAAAATTAACAAGAATGACTAAAAAAAGAAGAAGATGGATTGTATTGGAAGCCTTACTGGATTAAATATTGCTTAAAACAGAAGATATTGGCTGTAGCTAACTAGATAGAATTTTATGAGTGATACCCACTATTATTCTAGTCTTTATAGAAGAAGTTTTTTTATATTATGCCGAACATGATCGGTTAATTATTTGGAAAATCTTATATTAAATACGGATATTTTTATTATTTTACTCGCGGAAGAGCTTTTAATTATGCAAGGAAACTTTACTTTTAAAATAAACAATTACATGACAATCATGCATATATATATGTTAATTTAAATTCTAATAAAGTTGGGATTTAACAAGCATAATGCATCATTATGTTCCAAAAGACATGAGAGAATACAATCAGAATTGTCCACTAGAGAAAGACAGATATTGTATGTTTATCATGCATGAATTAAGAAACCTGGCTTCTAGACAATTACGTGAAGTAAGAAAAACGATGAAAAAAACTCGAGTGCAAAGGGCAGAAAAGTATATATATATATATATATATATATATATATAAAAGATGATTATTGCAACTGAATATGGGGCATCATGGAGAGCTAATTAGGATGAATAAATCATTTACGCCTTGATGATTAGGGTTTATACCATTATATTATCTGAGTATCTCGTCTCTCATTAAATATTAATTAGTTCTTGCTAGCTATTTCTCAAATGCACAGTGCTGGTTTAATTAGAACAAGAGAGAAAAGCGGCAATAAATAAATAATAAAAAGCATGGGACAAGGCCTTGGAGTCATGAACATGGTGATGGCAGTTGTGAATGAAGAAGGAAGAGTGAAAGAAAAAAAAATACAGAAAAAAGGCTAATAAATACTTTTGGTTTCATGGTTTTAGACCAGTACTTCCGCGACTTGGAATTAATGAAGGACAAAACATGCCTCACTAGTTCATACTCTCTTGGGTTAAGGAAAACATCATATGTCGTAACATGGTTTTGAAGCTCCAGAACAAGGAGGCTTATTAACAGTTTCTATCTTTTCAAAGGTTGTTGGCCAAGGCACTAACCAATCGTTACTGATTGACTATGGTTTTGTTTTACGTATAATTACAAGAAAGAGTAGTTTTTTTTTTTTTTTTTTTATTTAAAAGATTATATTTTAGTTGTAAAATGGACAACACTCGAGCATGTTAGCTAAGAAATATTTGTTTAAAATGGTTTATATATGCCATGTCATGTTTTTAAATTAATATCATGTATAATTATATATTTTATTTTATATAAAATTCATAGATGATATTTAAAGATTTAGAATTTAATAAACTTTAAGTAGTGGGCCAGACACATCTACTATCTATGGAAGTAAAAAATTAGGTTAAAGAAAGAGTCTCTGGTCTAGCCATAAAAATATTACATAAGAGTCTTGTGTCTTCCATCAATAAATAAAAAACCTAAAGTATTGATATAATTGTTTGAGCACTTAATTTGTACTGCAATTATATACATTGATATATTTAATTTAGTTGGTTATTTAGTCTGGATACACACCAATCTTTTAGGTTTTTATGATAATAAAATATGTGATTAATAAATATCTATGTTTTACATTAATAAATTAACTATTAAACAAGCATAAAAGATGTTCTTTTTGAAAGAGTCACAGTGCTATCAGTTTATTTGATATGTGCTTATCAAAAATATATAGTATTTGACTTTGTGTTTCCATAAGCTAATCTTGATTATACTTTTGTGGAATGGATTATTTGATTTGGTAAATATTTTCTCATTAAGATGTCTTTTAATGATGATAAATACTTGATTTGGTAAGTCTTTTAGCAATTAGGTTATTATTCAAAAAAGTCAATATTATAATATTAAACAACAACTAATTCCAGAGCAACCAATTCATGAATAACTAATTTTTTTTTTTTTAAGGTAAACTCACATAAAAAAGTTGAGTTAAGAAGATCTTTGAGAATAAAAAGACTAACAAGTTGTAATGACTTGTATACCTTTATGAGTCTAATTTTGATGTTGGATCCAAAGATGATACAAATTTTTTTTTTATAAGCCATGAAAAATAAAAATAAAAAACTCCTCATTATGGTATAATTTCATGAAGGAAGAAATAGAATTTATGTCTAAAAATTAAGTTTAGGACCTCTTCGAGTTATCAAAATGATATTTATCTATTGGACATAAATAGGTTTATAAAGTTAAAAGCCACCATTCTCGTTAAGGGATATATCCAAAAAATCTAATAAACAAAGTAGAAAAAAACTAAGATAAATTAAAATTAAATATTTATTACATATTAAAAAATAAATGTAATAAAAAAGAATTTTACTTTATGCTTCGTATGCGAAACAAACAGAATGGATCAATTGGTGCACATGGTAATAAAACTGTGAATCTCCATGTTTTAATTCTCCGCACTAGATTGCAATCGTTGCATGCAAACACTTGGATATCACGTGTTGAATATATATTTTGCCCGTATCGCCTCTGAGATATACGGAAGTTTGAAATTCCTCCAAACCACCATGTCTTTCAAGCCTTGAGGACCTCTTTCTTTAGCATATTTTTTGGTTTTTTTATATCTCATATCAAAAATCACGCAACCTATATGATATAAATGAGGTATAGTTAATAAATTAAAAATAAATTTTAAATAAAAAATATAACATTTTGAATTGAATCTTATTTAATTGCACTATGATTCTTCCAAACCCTCTTGACAACAACATTATTAAACTTATCTCGATAAACTTTTTCCTTTCGCGTCAAATTTATAAAATAATTAGTTCATTAAAATTAATAAACTAACCAAACTAGCATAATAATAATAATAATAATAATAATAATAATAATAATAATAAAATATTTAAGTATATATTAATCATGTTTCAATTAATTAAAAAAAAATTAGCAACACCTTTCTTATAAGAAAACTATCCAAAATAAATACATATCAATAATAAATAACCACAAACCAGTTAATTTTATTTACTGCAGGTTTTTATTCCTATCGATTTCTAAATTCAAATCTTAAATTCAGTACAAAAAAGCTTATTAAATTTATCTATACACTAGGTTGATGATAGGATGCGCTCTTAAACCATATAAAAGAACTAATCATATGCGCCATTTAATGTTAGATAACTAAGAACTGTCATCAATTATTACGCTTGGTTTATTATTATTATTATATTATTATTATTATTATAGATGTCTGAATCAATTTGTGTGCATCTCGACTAATCACATAGAACCTGAAGTTAACGACCATATAAATCTCAAATAACCATCATATTAGCAATCATAAAGCTCAAATCTGAGATTACAAGGAAAACAAACTCCTTAATTCTAATCTTTTACTGTTGAACCACCTACTAAATTACTTATCCTTGTCGGTGATACTTTCTAATATTACATCACTTAATTTTTTTTTTTAATTTTATTATAATTGACCGAACTCCTAACAAACAATTTTTGAAATTATTTTTGCACCCCATAAATTACACATAATAATTAATCTAACAGTTCAGCCCCTTTTCTTTAAATTTGAACCAGTAGCCACCTATGTGCGTGTCCAATTTTTGCACTGCTAATTGTTATGAGAAGGAATATAAATCGGAACAGCAAACAAAAGGAAGTCACGTGACAATAAAGTTCCATACCTTGACAGGCCAATTTTGATCAACCACGACTTCAAATCCTGATGAACTATTGTTGGTGTACTGCCATGCAAATTATTAGCTTAACACTAATTAAAAACCCTAAAACCCCAAATCTGAAATAATAAAATTAAATTAAAAAACAAATATTTATCTATAATGTTTCCAAAGCGCAGCATCATTGAACTCGACTCTGCTCTTTGTGTATTTATGGACAATATGTCACCCACGTCTGAAAATTGTTAAACAAAATAAGGTAATAAAATAAAAGATTACGTACAATAATATAACAGTTTTGGCTTGAAATCTACCTAATTGTGCTTTATTTTATAAACCAAATGTTTTTTTTACCTCCACCACCCTCTCATTCACCCCGTCCCATAAAAAAATAATAATTTATAATTAATTTTATAAACTAATTAGTTTTTTAAATTAAAAAATATATATACTAACTCAAAGAAAGTAAGTGTTATAACCTGAATTCTAATTTTTTTTTGAGAAAATCTAAAAAATAATAAAAAAAATATTTTTGATATATTTGCTGTATTTTTAATATCTTTTCACAAGAATTAAAAATTTAAAAATTTATTATCAACGTGTTTGATTTTTAAAATATTCATTTCAAAATCTTTGAATAATTTTATTAAATTAATATTATTTTTTTAAAAATATCAAAATACAAAAAATCAAAATAAAAAATATTTGTACCACAAAAAAAAATAAGGGACCATAATTTTTTAATTGCACAGGGATAAGTAATTAATAGAAAAACAATAAATTTATTTTTCTTATAAAAGAAAAAATTTCTCCAACCTCCTAAAAACAACACACTAATCCCGTGAGAGGAAAGAGAGAGAAATAATTCACTCTTCTCTCCTAGCCTCCATTCATCCATTCCTCTATTCAAGCTCTGCACTGTGACATCCATTCCTCCAGCAACTTTTCATTCTCCATCACCATGACTCTCCATCAGCTTCATCTTCCATTGCTCCAAGCTCTGCATCAATAACTTCTTCCTCTCGGCCCAGCCAGCCCGGTGATCTCAGTTCCAGCAGCATCTCAGGCCGACTGCTCCTCCTCAGCACCAGCAGCCTCAGCCTATCTTCACGGCAGCTCCTCCTATGCACCAAAGACAGTCCAACAGTGCAGCACCGTGAGCCTCCAGCAGCAGTCCAGCACCTGCAGAGTCCTCAGCCTCCAGTTCCAGCACTTCAACTTCTCCTGTCCTATCCGAACACAGCACCATCTCCACTGTCAAAGAACTGCCCCAAAACCACACCTCTTCACAGCCTTTCCACTGTTGCCAGCAGTTCCTCTCTCATTTTTTGACTGAAATCAGTCCTTCCTCTAGCGCCAGGGGACTTAAAAAGGTCAGAGAAAAACAACACTGCCATGAAAAGATAAACACTGCCTATAATCATTTCAAGCCTCAGTCCCCAGTTTTGGAAAACTTATACACTCACACCAGTGCACATCACAGCCTCCATTGTTAGCACCCCCCCCCCCCACACACACACACAGACACACACACACACCATATATACTTAACTTCACTCATGGAGAAGACGTACAGTAGGGATGAACAAGAAGAGAACGATGGTGAAAAAGGCAAAGATCCACAATGAGTTAGTCCCATCACCTTTTCATCTTGTCAAGCACTGCCTCCACTTTGTCTTGCTACTACTATAAAAAAAAAAAAAAAAACTCTCACCACCAGCGTTGCCAATGGAGAAATCTTCAAAGCTTCATGCCATTATAAGTTATCGTATCCGTCTGAAAGCAAGGCCAGAGGCCTAAAATAACAGGTAAGATTCTTTCTCTCGCCCATTTATCACTTTGAGAGTTCCTGCTTTTATTTTACTAGTTTTTTTTTGCTAAAGAATAAGAATCATGTGTTTTCTAAAGAGATGGCAGCAGACTTTATGGTTGTAGTTGGTTTTTCTTTTAAGTTGGCTGTTAACTCCTTTTGACTTGGGGAAGATATGGCTCGTTTTCAAAAAAAAAAACAAAAGGAAGATGCATGAAGTGAGCGTCTGTCTTTTGTTGATTTTGAGCAGCAAGAAACAGTAAAATTCTGGGCAAATATTTTCTTGTTTGTTTCGTTTTGATTTGTCAATAAGCATTACTTGTATTTGGGTTGTGTTTTTTAGACCAGGCTTTATCGCCTTTTGAGTAATAAATTTTAGTCTAGGCCTTTTACTTGAGCCCATCCATCCTTGGATAAGTTTTTGCCTTTCGAGTTGTGTATTTGATCCATGGTCCCGAGCTGAAAGCACAGCCAATGTGGCTGGGGCTGAGCCTTTTCTAAGTTAAGGCAGTGTTAGGCCTAGTAGAAACTTTACAAAGGCAAAATGCTTTTTTTGTCCTTATCCCTAGTGAATTTTTTAGAGCCTTTTTTCAAAGGACCTTTCTGCAATTATTTTTAAGCCCCCACATTATTCTCACTATCTCATATTTAATATTTAGATTATGACCTTAAAACCTTAGATAGACTTTTGATTAGAACACATAACAATATCTTAGTTTATATCAGACAAATAAATAATGCAGTTTATCTTAGATAAAATGTACTACGTATAATACTTCTTTCCTAGCACAACTAGTTCTCTTATTCAAATTCTGAAACAAGTTAGAGTTTTTAATGATCAAAATATTAGGTGGTGACTTCATCTTTTTTTTTACTGATAAGAAACAAAAATTCTTTGTTCTTTCCCCATCACCTTAGAAATCATGACCCGGAAAGACGAACATCATTATATCGTACACGTGCAATAGTAGGGTTTATTTATCTAACCTTAAATTTTCTCTACCAAGCCTCAATCATACTCATCTATTTAGGATGATCTTGAAGTTGACTCTATTAAAACATCGGTTCTTCAAATGATGATTTTATCGTTGATGTTATTGTATAGGCAACTTCAATATTTGTAAATTGAGAATTAATTTATCAAATCCATTTTCATTAATGAAAAATAATAAAATAACTTAATACAAATATATAATGTCAATAGCAAGAGAAAAAAAACATTAACTACATGGTATGGTCGTCCTTCCACTTTGCAATAATCTTTCCAGAATAATAATCTATAAAAGACAAGATTCTAGTTCTGCAACTTTTATTAGAAAAGTCTTGGTTACTAGGTGTCTCTTCATGACCAGCACTTAAATGCACAATAGGTTTACTGACACCACTGCTTGATGAAGTAATCGAGCTCTTGTTTAATTTCAAACTTTTTCTCGACAACTGTTATACAACTATATGTATATCTATTAAAGTCCATAAGATCACTTCTAATTTCCAACAAAGAAAACTCAAGGCTCACCTCAAGGTAGCAATATTCTCAAACACCATAGAACTAAAACTAAGTTAAGCATCTTAAAAAGTGACTGCAAAGCCACTGGAGACCATTGGATGCAATATATCATAACAAAGTAGATCAACATTAATATATGTTTTCTCAAATTGACTAGATATTAACCATATAACTTTTCACATATACAAAGCTAATGATTAATAGGATTATAGAATGAAAGCATGCAACTTGTTAAATTTAAAAAGTTATAGCTAGATTTAGTATTTATGAAAAATAACTCACAACCCAAAAATTAAATACAATGATGAACAAAAGAAAGGTATCAAATAGAGCATAATAATATTAATATTGCAAATAATGGTATCCTTTATTTTGTAGGATTTTTAATCACTAAAAGAGAACTAAAATAAAGATAACGGGATCAATGTTATTAATCTATTCATAACAAATGATGTTTAAATAGTTTTGCTCCCTTTTCAAAGTTTATATTTTCCAATGCCCAGAAAAAAAAAAAAGTAGAATGACCTATAAAAGAATAAATTAATTCACATACTAAGGACAAAGGTAGATTCAAGAATGAATTAATTGTAAGAAGACAAAAACAACAAGAGCCAACAAATCATAGAGGACCAAATAGCTAAAACTCATTGTTGAAGGGTCCTGGTAAGAGAAAAGAAATTATTTGGTAGTGGTTACTCGTGGCTTAGGCAGCGGTAACTGGTTGTAAAAACTATAGAGAATTTAAGGGTTTTAAGATTTAGAAATTTAAGAATTTGAATAAAATAAAAAATAGAGAAGGAAGAACAGTCAAAAGTTATTTTGATTTTAAATTACCAATGAAATTCTTATCGGTATTTTCATCGATAATTTTATATGTCATCAAATGTTGATGGATTTTTTTTATTTTTAATAATTTTTAATTTGAATAGTGATTTTATTGCCAATAATAATCTTACTTTCTAAGAGACTATTTCATCAGCAATTTCATTGGGGATATAAAACTTTTATGTAACTTTTCATTGACATTTGGATGTCCATCAATAATCCCTAACCATTCTGTAACTTCTTAATGAAATTTCATTTCTGTCAGCAAATTCATTGGGAATGTTATTTCTACTGGTTGATCCATTGACATTTCATTAATTTTTTAGAGTTAGTTAAAATCTCGTAGCCAACCTAAATATACAACAACACTTAGCATATTCAAACCAATAATTTCCCATATTAAACTCATAACCACAATAATAAACACTTGAAATATATATATATATATATATATATATATATATATATATATTTCAAGTGTTTATTATTGTGGTTATGTGTTTA
>Ga0325414_1001683_pt1 | contig 21653 bp, 21 predicted proteins | sample PopdelMetagenome_8_FD_206183 | JGI IMG/M metagenome (GOLD analysis project Ga0325414, IMG submission 206183) | Populus deltoides microbial communities from Bellville, Georgia, United States - Leaf-PdKOR-R3 | ecosystem: Host-associated > Plants > Phyllosphere > Phylloplane/Leaf | place: USA... | reverse complement strand
ATGTGTCTTAGAACCACCATTTGAGCCATTTGAGACACAGACTTCTGCACTAAGAGAGAAGACATCGCTCCATTTAAAGCGAAAAAGGAAGACTCCCTGTCGCCGCCCGGAGGAGAGAGAAGGACAGCCTGGTTTTAATAACTGGGTTGGGATTATTTGCACTAGGTTTTAAGAGTAAGTTGTTGTTTGAATTTTAGGAAATATATTTTAATTATATAAACGGGAAGTAATAAAGTTTTAAGGATAAAATATTTATTATTGGTAATAATAAAAAATTTATTATTTTAAAGTGTTTAAATAAATAAATATTTTTTTTGTTTTAATTTAAGTATATATATTTTTATTATTAATAATTAATATCAATTATAAATTTAGATATATGTTTAATATGTATGCTAGTATTATATTTGTGTTGAAAATATATTTATTATAAATTATTATTTTACATGCTTATATATTTAAACTTGTATGAACTCTAGGTTTTTTTAGAAACTTTCTTATATTTAGTATGTCTTGTTATAATAAAATAAATATCATTACTCACTAGTCTAATATTTACATATTTACAAATATTTGATCTACAATTATTAAGGCTTTGTTCTTTATATTGGATTTTTTTTAGTTTATAATGTGAAAAAAATAATTATATAGATTAATTATTAAATAGATTTTAGCTTCTTTAAATTTAAGTCATAATTTAACTTTCTTTTAAGTTGTTATATTCTCACATATAGATTTAATTTTAATTTTATAAGCTTTCATGTATAACCTTTTGGTATGTTTTGATTTTGGTTTTTAGAAGGGTGCAATATATCTTTGTTATAAATTTATAATTTATCTTTTAAAATTATTTTTCATGTTATTTGGATGATTTGATGCATGTTATAAATCTTATTAATATATTTTTTTCAATAAATGAATCATTGGTTTGTTTATGATAGTTAATGGTATCTTTCTTATACTATATAAGATTGGCATCAAAGATTTTAGGTTAATTTTATTCACATATACAACAAGTTAATGTGATGAATAAATACATTTTAGAAAGTTTTGTTTTAAAAAAATAAGTTTTAAATAGTATTGTTTGTGACCTTCTTAATATTTCTTTGGAACTTATATAGTGAAAATATTATTTACACGATACTATTTTTATATACAGTACAGTTCATAAGTGAAATAATTAATGATTTTATCTTGTATAATTTAAATTTTTTTATTTAAAAAAGTTGCTCTTTTACAAGTTTTATTTTATTACTTGCTTATTACAGAGCTTAAATATTTATTTAGAATATTATTGGTTATTTTTTTAAATTATATCATGTTTTCTACTACTCAAGATTTGGTTGTTCTAACCAATATTGTTTTGGCAAATACTATTTCAGTATTAAAAATTCTACCATTATTTGTTTTTATGCATGGTAAGAAACTTGAAAAAGTTTAATGAATTAAACTTTAAAATATTATAATAAAAGATATATTTTTATTTTACCACTTTAAACCTAATAAAAATTTTAATTAAGATAGTGCTAAAATAATTATAAATAAATAAATTTGATCTTACTATTGTGACGAATATGAATGTATGAAATTAGAGTGATTTTGTGTGCAGCTACATTTTAAATGGGTACATTATATGAAATGTATAGTTAAATTAACAGTGAAAAAGCAAGGATGAAGAACAAATGTTATAGAGAGAAAGACAGAGAGAGACAGGGTGAGAAAAAAATTAAAAAACTGGTTAAAATGAGAAAATTAAAAGAAAATGAAAAAACCGAATTGCTAAAACAATCGATTAGAATGTTAAAAAAACCGATTGGTTCGGTTTATAAGCCTGAAATTGAAAAAACTGAACCAAACCCAAACCGAAAAAACTAGAAAAAAACCGAGCCAAACTGAAACTAAACCCATTAGAAATTACAAAATTCACCCCAAAAAACAATATAGTTTTTGGTTTTTAATATAAAATAACCGAATTGAACTAGAAACCGAACTAAAACCGATTGGTTTGAACCGGTTTTTGTCCTAAAATAACCGAACTGAAACCAGTCGGTTTGAACTAGATTCGATTCAGTTTTGGTTTTAAAAAAAAACGGTTTGATTACTTTTTTGATAAAAACTGAACTAAACTGAAAATAATTACCCCTAGAGCGAGAGGCTCGGTGGCAGATGAGAGTATGTTTTGTGATAATTGTAGAGCTTCTATTTTGGACTATCACAGGCGTTCTTCAAACTGCTGGTCAGATCCCTGTTTTAAAGGTTATTTAGAAGTGTACTAGCAATTATTTTTCAAAATGTTTTTTCGCTTTAAAATCTTTTAAAATAATTTTTTTATTTTTAAAAATTATTGTTGACACCAGTACGTTAAAATAATCTAAAAACACTAAAATATATTAATTTGAAGCAAAATAAAAATAAAAAAATTTAAATTTTCTCAAAAGTGTTTTTAAAATATAAAAACAAACAGGCTTTATCTATTGCATGGAGATTCGAGTGGGACACTTGCAGAGTGTTGGGGCAGATGTGGTTATGGAGTATGTTAATAGAAGATCTAGTAATTTGCATGGAAGAATACCTTGAGAGTTACCTCAAAAGACCAGCTTCAAGAATTGTATAAGCTATAAATCTAAAATCCTGTTTGTTTGCTAAAAAGTAGTTTTTTTTGGAAAGTGAATTCCAGAAAAGTGAATTATTTTTCAATGTTTGGTAGTTTAATGGAAAATAAGTTGGAAAACACTTTCCAGTGTTTGGTTATGTCATGGAAAATAAGCTGAAAAATAACTTATTAATGTTTTATTTTTCTCAAGTTTATTAAAATAATAAGGAACAAATCTTACAAATTAAAAGGTTGAATGAGAATGAGATTGAAAAAAAAATATAATTTCATAAATTATCTCAAATAAAATAAATAATAATCAAAATAATAGAGATCAAATCTAAAAAAAAATTGAAAGATGAAGAAATTAAAATAATAATAATTAACATTTCATAAATTATTTCAAATAAAATAAGTAACAATCAAAAGAATAAGTACCAAATTTGATAAATAAAAAATTTTAATTAAAAAATGATAAGGAAAAAACAAATAATAATTATAAAAATGAAGACCAAAGTTAATATAAAAATTAAATTTTAAAAGATGTAATTGAAAAACAAATATTCAAAACAAAAAATATATATATATATATAACAAAAAGTTTGAGGACCAAATTTGATATAATCAGCAAATAATATGACATTTCTAAATTTTTCACAACTTTCAAAAAATGTTTTCGGCCAAAAATAAAAGGAAAATATTTTTCTGGAAACCAAGCCAAATTTTTTTTTGACTAAAAAATGTTTTTCGTTGATCAACTTTTCTAATAACAAACAAACACAAAAAAATTTAAAAAATAATTTTTCAAAAATCACTTTTCAAAAAACAAATACAAAGCAGATGAATATAGAAGCATTCTTTGTGCTTGTGGCTCTGGCACTCTAGTACTAAAACATTTGCTCGCAGTCTCAGGAGATGCTGGCTCCTTTCATTTTCAGAGCTGGCAAAAAATATAAAATTATTGCTCCCGTTCAAAGGTGTGCCTGCTTTAATTCCAATGGTAATGTCAACGTTGGTAGCAGTAAGTTCTTAACCGCTTTTTTAAAAATTTAAATTTTTTTATTTAAAATTAATTTTTTTATATATTCATATTATTTTCATGTACTGATATCAAAAATAATTTTTTTAAAAAAATATTATTTTAATATATTTCCAAATGAAAAGTATTTTGAATCGCAATAGTTACCATACTTCCAAACTCCTCCTAAGTTGGGAGCCAATAGTCATGTGGTGTGTCTTCCTTTTGTCGGGTCAAAAACAAATAACATGCTATTTTTTTTTAATGTGAAGGATATTTACTATTTGGATTGGTAAGAGGTGGATATTAATATCCACCTTCAAAAACAAAGATGGTCAGTGATGATCTCATATCTAACGAGCTAAAAACCTCTCATCGTTCATTTTTTGCTCCTAATACGTTCAGGCAACTCACCTGAGTCCAATACTTTTTCAGTAATTTTTCAAGACCTTCACATAGATCCCTTAATATTTTATACGTGTTATTTTAAATGGAATGCAACTCAAAATATCATAGGACTAAAATGACTCTTCAGCCCCTCATCTCCATAAAAAAAAAAGATCCATGAGCTATAAATACCTCATAAATCTTTCAAGCTTCAGGTTGACAATCTCTTCATTCTTAATATTTTTAGTATGTATATTTTCAGAGTCTATCTCTTTAAAATATCGTTGCATTTTCTCTATCTAAAAAGATACTTATACATCTAAGAGTCTTCAAATCTATAAAAACAGACCTTTTACATGTACCAAACACCTTAGCCTACCAAACATAAGCTATGAGCTACCTTGGCTAGGGAGAATGGATCATATTGCTAAAATCAAGAGATTAACCGATTATCCAACACATAAGTCTTGTTACTAAGCTACTTGTATTTTTGGGACTTCATCAATTGGTTTGATAGAAATATGTGGTCTCGGATACTGAAGCTGAAAAGTTTACCATGATATGATGCTAAATTTACCTGATGTTTTCCCTTTAAGGAGCATATGCATCCTCTTAGTGGACCTCTTAACCTTGCTATCAGATTGCCTAAGGGCTTTTTGAAACTAGATATAGAGCCAAAAATGTATATTGCTTATGGGTCTTATAAAGAGCTTAGGCATAGAGAATCTGTAACCAAGCTTCATTGTGACATGTCCGATGCAGTGACTGTTTTAACTTATACTGCTAAAGTTACCTATTCATCCAAACAAGTTGTCGACTTTAAAAAATTGAAACAAAGGCATTGTTAGCGTGGACCTTTTTATTAAAATCAATAGTTTTCATATAAACTATTATAGAAAACACTAAAAGGTGTGAGTTTTTTTTTTTTTTACTGTAGATGGGTATCATTCACACACTCACAAAACACTATGGACTTATTGTTCATTTTTTAATAATTTATTGTGGTCTTCAAAGTTTTATTTTGGGAGATTTGATTTTAATTGAAGGACAATTACTTTTGATTTCTTAGGCAAAAGTGAAATTTGAAGAAAAGGGACCGAAATGAAAAAGACATCAAACATTGGTGGTGTGCCAAGGATTTCTTGAAAAATACACTTAGGTCCTTAATCTTTAAAAACAACATAATTTATACAATTTTGGTCCTTTTAAATTCTAAAAAACCACTTTTGATACAAAAGTTTATTTGTATTATTTTTCAGTTCTTGATTAAGAAGAGGAGAGAGGGGTTGCTAGATTGCGACAATGAGAGGGACAGTCGTCGTTCAAGTCATTGCCAACCACCAAAATAGATGGTTTTTTTTTAATTCTTTTGGTATTTTTTAGGCTGATAGGTTTGTTAATAGGTGCTACAAAGGTGTTGACGAGGGTTGAATTGGCTTAAAAATTAGATTTTTATGGTAAAAGATACACCACCCAGTTTTTCCAACCACCATAGTGATGGTTGGAATCTCGACTCGCCAATGAAATATCATCTATTTATTTTTTAAAAAAAGTAAAAACAAGCCCACACGCACGAGTCTGGGTTGAAGTTTCGATCCACCTATATGATTGTGCTTTTCCTTGCAATACCTAAGCGTACTAGGCAATAGGCCAAAGCACCTGGGCTTTCTTTTTACCTTTTTTTGTTATAGCTCTTTTTTTTTCTTATATATATATATGTTTTTTCTAAGAATACTGACTTTTACGTTACTTTTCCTACCCAGATCCCAATAGGCTCTGATACCAAAGAAACAAGAGACCATTAGACTATAGGTATGCAACTGAATGATGTAAGTCCCGTCTGAGTTTTAGGGCAATAAATCCATATAACCTGCAGCCTGTTTCCTAGTTTATCTTTCCTTTCTATGGATTCCGTCTTTCACAGGACTACTTCCATTTCGACTTCCTCTACCTCTGAATCTTCTGAAAGCAGAAGGATAGTACAAAGTCAAGAAATAACTATTGAAGACTTTACAAAAAAAACATTGATGATTGAAAAATTCCAAAAATTTCTCAAACTCAGATTTATTAAAAATCTAAATATGATATTTTCAAAACAGATTTTACTATCAAAACTGAAGAAAGAGATATTTAGCTTACAAAACCTTTTGAAACCATTCAACTCCTCTATCAAAAATCCCTGCAAAAACATCTAGCCCGAAACTATAAGTATATTTATGTTGGCCTTGTCCAGGTCGGAATAAAACCCCTTATAAAGAAAGGCTTAAACACCTCCATTCTAGATGTCCTCTGTGATGCTAGATTTCAAAACTTCCAAGACTCCCTCATCAGTTCTATTGAGTCTAGCCTTTGTAGTGGTCCGGTATCATTTGACTGTTATCCAAACATAACCATATCCCTCAAAGATAAAAAAATATATATATCTTACAAAGTATATTACTACAAATAAAGACCCATAATTATGACATGCTCGAAGGATCTATCCCTGTTGCTCTCATATTCAAAATCCATTACAAAGCCATGTTCTCAGCTTTTGCCAACAAACACAAATTCCAATCTCAAAAAGAAGAAACACTCCTACTACAAATAGGTTTATCCCGCTCAAACACTATTATCCCAAAAGCAATCCAATGAAAAGACATATCTCTACCAGAAGATTGGATCCTCGAAGGTGCAGCACCACCAGAACTACCACCACCACCTCAACCCAATGTCCAAATTAAAAATATTACCCAATACACATATGGAAAAGTCAAACTGTCTTTCCACCGACACTCTACAAGTTCTAGATTCTCAGAAACCTCTTCCTCTTCCAGTACAATAGATCTGGTTAAAATTTGCAAAATCCCTTCTGTTATCAATATCCCTTATCATGCAAACCTTCCTAGAAAATCTACATCTGACATCCCTTTTACCAGTTTCCAAAATGCAGACTATACTACAAATATACCAAAACCAGTTTCTACAGACCTTGAGCAACCATCTCCTCCAACTTCACCAACTTTTTCAGCTGTTATTGAAAACATCCAAAATGAACTGAATGTTTCGACTTCAGAAAAGCATTTTGTCATAAACAAACCTCTTCTCAAAAGTGATTTTTATGGTGATCATAATATGGAAAAACGATCTTGGTTTTTTCAACATTTCCTCCAATAGAGGAATGATATTCAAAAACAATTTTATGCTTACATTGAGACCCATGCGTGCAAATTTTATTCTTTGATTGTTTTGAATTCCATTTTGTTTTAGCACAACATATTGCATATCTATTTGCATTCATTAAACATGCATGTCCTATTACAACCCGTTCAAAAACCCCTACATGGACCCTCACTAGTGGACCAACAGTTGAGTCTGATCATCCACCTTTAAGCAACATACAACTTTCCCATAGAGATCAAACAGTTAATGTAGCCCCATATAAATTACCTGGTGAAGATACCCTCACAAGTACCAAACATATCATCCAACAAAACAACTTTACAAATACCAACCTCCATACCATCGGTAAACAGCTTACCAGATTGGAAAAACAAATACAAAAAAACCCAACCCACTTCATAACTGATAAAACCCCAATTGACCTTAAACTCAAAGACCCAGTATTCAAACCATATCAAGTTACTCAAACGAGTAAAGCACAAATTTAAAAAAATCAAACAGATTTTCTTAGAGCCATTAAAATACACTTACAAAACCTTGATTGGACAACCTTGACTGTCCCAGATACACCTCAACAATCTAACCCTTCATCCTCTACAAATCAGATTAATACTCTCCAAAATAACCCCGTATCAACCTCTGATACAGACATCATTCAAGAACAACCTCTTCGACTAAACAGACTCACCTGGTAAGCTCCCAAAACAACCATTGCTTCAGATATTTCCATATCTACCGAACCAACTATCATCAGCCAACATAAATATAATGCATCTTCCCTCTATGAATGGAACATAGATGGCATGTCCGAATATAATATCGTAAACACCCTCCAACAAATGACCATGACAGCTAATGCCTACAAAACCCAAACAAGAACCTCAGACAAAGCCATAGTTGAATTTCTTATTGCAGGCTTCTCTGGCCAACTTAAAGGATGGTTGGATTACCATCTCATTGAAATGGATCACCTACATATTCTAAACTCTATACAAACCTATGAAGACCAAACACCTATCATTGACCCTTTAGGAAATACCATCCAAGATGATGTGTCTACCCTTATCCTTACCATCTCCTTGCATTTTGTTGGAGATCCTTCCCATTTGAAAGACAAAAATGTTGAACTTCCCTTCAACCTTCGGTGCAAAAAACTCAGTGATTTTCAGTGGTACAAAAATATCTTCCTTACTCATGTTATGCTTCGAAAAGATTCAAACCAACCATTTTGGAAAGAAAAATTCATTACAGGCTTACCAATTCTCTTAAGAGAAAAGGGTCCGAAAAAAGATCAAAGATACCTTTACAACCAAAACCATACCATATAACCAGCTTACATACAGTGAACTTGTGAGCTTCACACAAAAAGAAGGTCTCAAGATCTGCAGGATCTCAAACTCTAAAAACACCTAAAGTGGGAAATGAAACGTAACAGGCAAAAACTTGGTAGTTTCTGTCACCAATTTGACCTTTCCACCAAAAATCCCTCCTGCAGTGGAACCTGTTCACAGCCTAAAAAATATTCGAACCATACGCCTCCTTATAAACGATCGACCCATAAATACCGACAATAATTTTATCCCAAACCAGACCAACCTTACTACAAAAAGCCTTATAAATTCAACAAACCCCACAGACCTTTCCAGTCAAAACCCAAACCAAAATTTGACCCCAAAAATATTACCTGTTACAAATGTAACTAGAAAGGACATACATCCCGTTTCAGAAAAAGTCAATACCAAACTTCATGAGCTCCAAATAGATGAAGATACCATCAACCAAATACAAAATCTTTATATTGAAGCCACATACATTGACCATTCTCCTTCAGACACCTCTGAAGAAGAATTTCAAATAAATGAAATAGGAACCACCAGTGCTACTTTAGATGTCTCTACGGATTCCAAACAAATTAACGTCCTAACCCAAGACCAAGAATTCATTCTTGAGGCTATCAAAAGACTTGATGATCCTCATCTTCAAAAAACCTACTTGGATAAACTGTTGAAAGATTTTAACCAACCAGAGCACCCTTCATATAATCCTCCAAACCGCTCTCTATTACTCTCTACTAGTATCAATACATATGACCTTATAAAGATTCTTAACAAAAAAAAGTCCAAAACCATAGTCACCATTCCAGAGTTACATTCTGAGATCAAAACCCTTAAATCCGAATTACAAACCTTGAAACAAGCCCAACAGAAAGACTCTGTCATATTACAGCATTTCCTGTCTAAAATTGAAAGCCAGTCTGACACTCTCTCTGAACCAGAAGATCAAACCATTGAATCTCATGCATTGCCCCATACACTTACAAACATTAAGCATATCCCAGATGATCTCCTGAATGTATTAACATAAATATCTTCAAAAAAATATTTGATTAAAATTACTCTTATTTTTCCAGAAGATTTCAAACTGGACACTATCGCTTTATTTGACACAGGTGCAAATTTAAATTGCATCAAAGAAGGTTTAGTTCCAAAATGATTTTTACAAAATACTTCTGAAAAACTTTTTGCTGCTAATAATTCAAAATTACATATTGCAGGAAAAACCCAAGCCTCTGTTTTGAACACGGGCATTTCTCTTAAAACATTCTTTGTTGTTACAAAAGATATAAACCATACCATCATTCTTGGCACTCCATATATTGACATGATCACTCCATATCAAGCACATCATGATTGTATTACTACCAAAATCAATGGCATCAAACTTGTTTTTCTATTCTTAGAAAAATCTAAGACTAGAAATTTAAATTTAATTAAAATATGTTCCATACATACATATCATATCAATACACTAATTCATGGAAAACAATTCCATTTACATGATTTACAAAACCATGTTTCTTTTTCTTGTATTAACAGGCAATTACAAAACTCGAATTTACAAAAGAAAATCATTGATTTACAAACTAAGATTGAACAACAGATTAGTTCAGATTTACCTAATGCCTTCTGGAAAAGAAAATAACACATTGTTGATCTTCCATATGAAGATACTTTTTTAGAAAAACTCATACCTACAAAAGCAAGACCTATACAAATGAACGTTGATTTAGAACAACATTGCAGACTTGAAATCCGAGATCTTGAGTCTAAAGGTCTTATCCAAAAATCCTTATCACCATGGTTGTGTGCAGCCTTTTATGTAAATAAAAACTCTGAAATTGAAAGAGGCACACCAAGACTTGTGATCAATTACAAACCTCTAAATTCTGCTTTAAAATGGATCAGATATCCAATCCCCAGCAAAAAAGATTTGTTGCAAAAATTACACTCCACATTCATATTTTCTAAATTTGATATGAAATCCGGATTTTGGCAAATCCAGATTAATCCCAAAGATAGATACAAAACTGCTTTTACAGTTCCTTTTGGTCAATACGAATGGAATGTCATGCCTTTTGGTTTAAAGAATGCCCCATCTGAATTCCAACGCATCATGAATGACATCTTCAATGCACATTCAAAATTTTGCATTGTTTATATTGACGATGTACTTTTTTTTCACAATCCATAGATCAACATTTCAAACATCTACATACATTCTTTCATACTGCAAAACAAAATGATTTAGTTGTTTCTAAAACAAAAATTTCTCTTTTCTAAACCCGTGTCCGTTTCCTAGGCTATTATATCTGCCAAGGTACTATCACACCAATAGAAAGATCTTTAACCTTTACCAGTAAATTTCCTGATAAAATCACTGATAAAACCCAATTGCAAAGATTTTTTAGCAGTCTAAATTATGTTTTGGACTACTATCCCAATATTAGTCATCTAGCCAAGCCTTTACATGATAGGTTAAAAACCAACCCCATTTATTGGTTTGACCTCCATACCGATCTAGTCAAACAGATTAAGAAACAAGTCCAAACCATTCCTCTCCTTCATTTAGCTATTCCTTTAGCTCCTAAAATAGTCGAGACTGATGCCTCTGACATAGGATATGATGGGATTCTTAAACAAATACAAGATAACAAAGAACAAATACTCCAGTATACATTTGCCCACTAGAATGATTGTCAAAAAAATTACTCTACTATAAAAAAAGAGATCCTTTCAATTGTTCTTTGTATTACAAAATTCCAAAGCGATTTATTAAATTAGAAATTTTTTTTACATGTTGACTGTAAATCTGCAAAATAAGTTTTACAAAAAGATGTCCAAAATCTTGCTTCAAAATAGATTTTTGCCTGATGGCAAGCTATATTAAGCATTTTTTATTTCGATATTGTCTACATTAAAGGAGATTCAAATTTTATCCCTAATTTCCTAACCCGAGAATTCCTCCAAAACAAGTCCTGATGCTACCTAAAGCAAGGGCTAAAGACAAAGGGAAAGCCCCTCAAACACAACCTACAAAACCAGAAAGCACCAAGCCTTCTGCAAAACTAATGTCTTCCGCCATCCTTTCTGCCAAACCTGTCAAATCCTAGTATGAGGCAGTTATTGAAGAAGAAGAACCTATAAAACCACCACAAGTCCAACCCAACACAGTTCAACATTAGGTTGACACCATCTCCAAATCACCAGAATTACTCCTGGCATTACAAAAAGTGTTCCAACAGGCCTCTAACGACTCCGTATCTCCAACAGGTAGTATTTTCAAATCCCTTTCAAAACCCCAAGAGGTTTTTTTACTTCAAAACCCCTCATTTCTTTACAAAAAACCAGTTTTCCAAAAACCAAATCCAAATATATTTTCAAAACTACTTTCCAAAATATTTTAACTATGGAAGAAGGATTTTATCATGAAAATCCTTCCATTGCTGCTTCAAAGATTTTCCCTCCAAATTGGTACTACAAACCCTGGAATTTAGCCAAACCACAATCCTACTATGCCACCATCCTTGAGATTACCAATTCTATCAAGTTCAAACACTTCAAACTACATTCTGATCACACTGAACCCGTATATTCTACATACATCATTCACAAAGTTATTCACCCTAAAGATTGGGGGCAACCCTTACATCAACCTCTCTCCTTTCCCATACACTTCCGTACAAATCCTCAGGACTTTAATATTACTTATACGTATTGGGATTACCAATAGGCATGGTTCAATGCCTTCCTCCTATAAAATCACAACCATAGCTATTCTTGGCTTTTCTACTTCCATAATACAATGAATACTACAAACCTTCCCCTCTGGTTCCTCAAATGGTGGAGCTACTATGGTTGTCACATTGACTACCTCAAAGACCATCCTCTGGTTGAAAATGGTTACCTCCATTTCAAAAATAATTTTCAACCAACCCCTTCTAAAAGGAAGTTTCCTCCCCTTCTCATTTTCTGTACAAAACTTTTTGTTCCATGGGTATGTTCCTGGTTCTATGACTATAATCTACAGAATGGACATCCAGTACTTGTTCGGAAATTCAAAATTAAATGGTGGGATTCCTTTGCAGTTGAGTCCAAAAGTTCCAAATTAGCTGTTACGGAATGGTTACAAAAACATCAAACGGCTCCCATCATTAATCATCATCCTAAATCAAAGTTTCTAGCCCGAAAGGCTCAAACGGCAGCTCTCTTTGCCTCTGCTAGAACTGAAGAGGAATACCTACAAATAGTACAACGCATTATACAAAGCTAAGATCCAAAAACAGTCTTGTCCCACTCCAGCTCACCTGGCTCGATATCTCCTGCCATTTCCCTTGGAGATGATAATGAAGATGACTGCTTTGGTATCTTGCCACCTATCAAGCGATATTAAAAAAAAAGTATTTCGGACTTTCTCAGGCTCATTTCTTTAGAGCTCATATCTTTTTAACTCACCTATTTTGAGTCTCTTTGCTAAAAAACCCATTTGTTTTAGGCTTTTTCTACAAATATTACCTGCTACTACAAACATACAAATCAAGTGTCGGTAGCAAGTAGACAACAAATGAAAGTCCCACAAAAACCGTGGGTATCTTCCATTTTGTCATTTCTGAATCAAGGCAGACAATACCACATTGGTTCTGAAGGCATCTCCAAACTTTTCAACAAGATGTTTTGGCTTCTTCCATAGCAACTCGTCTATAAAAAGGAGACTCCTACAACCTCAGAGGATAGACTAATTTTTTCCCCAGAAAATTTTACTCTCCCCTGTAACTCATATCTGTAACCCATCTCTGTTCTCCTCTATAACCAATATCTCCTGTATTAATTTTTGTTATAAATTTAAATAAGATAATCTTATTTTTATCTACATTTTTGTTATATCTATTTTTGTTCTTTTTATTCTTGTTATATTTAAGTATGCTCTGTATTTGATCAAGGATCTTGACATTGTTGGTCTTGCCTTATTCATTCACATCAGAAATATGTTTATATTCTTCTTTTCTTTTATATATATATATATATATATATATATATATATATATATATATATATAAAGAGAGAGAAACAAGCCACTTAACTTGGTTGAGTTCATGACCCGGATCACGGGTTTGACAAGTTGTGCCATAACACCAGGGCTATTTTTTTCTAATTTTGCTTTTTCCTATAATTGATACCTTTTTTAATTTCATTTTTTAAAATAATTCTTAAAGTTATGATTCAATCAATATCACTCATTTGTGAATTTTGTTATTTTTTTGCTTATTTAACATTTTTTTATAAAGCTTTTTAAAAAAATTATTTTGTGTGTATTTAATTTTGAAGTGATTTTTTTTTATTCATCTATAAATCTTTTTTTTTTATCTTTTGTATAGATGAAATTTATTTTTAAAAATAAAAAATGTTTATTTATATTATACACTTAGGTCCTCAATCTTTAAAAACAACATAATTTATACAATTTAGGTCTCTTTAAATTCCAAAAAACCACTTTTAATACAAAAGTTTATTTGTATTATTTTTCAGTTCTTGGTTAAGGAGAGGACAGAGAGGGGTTGCTAGATTTTGATAATGAGAGGGAAAGTCGTCGTTCAAGTCATTGCCAACCACCAAAATGGATGGTTTTTTTTTAATCTTTTTTGGTATTTTTTAGGTTAATAGGTTTGTTAATAGGTGCTACAAGGGTGTTGACGAGGGTTGAATTAGCTTAAAAATTGGATTTTTATGATAAAAGATACACGACCCAGTTTTTCCAGCCACCATAGTGATGGCTGGAATCTCAATTCGCCGATGAAATATCATCTATGTATTTTTTTTAAAAAAAAAGAAGTAAAAACAAGCCCACACGCATGAGTCTGGGCTTGAAGGTCCGATTCACCTATATGACTGGGCTTTTCCTTGCAATACCCTAAGCGTACTAGGCAATAGGCTCGAGCACCGGGGGTTTCTTTTTGCCCTTTTTGGTTATAGCTCTTTTTAATATTTTTTATAAATGAAATTTATTTTTTAAAATAAAAAATATTTATTTTCAGATAATATTTTAAATATGTGCCCCATTGCATGGTATTTTTTCCTATTATTTTATTCAATCAATTTAATATATATGTCTATTTATATTATCATTTGATTGAATAAAAAAATATTTTCATAAATAAATTTAGCAAACACAATCAGGTATATATTTTATTTTGTACGATTAAATATCTTGATCTATACATGTCTTTTGATTTTTCCAGTGTTATTTTTAGTTATCATTAATGATTTTTTTTTCATTTATTAACGTACATAGTTCTTGATTTATTTGATTACATATATTCATAAACTATTTTTACATCCATTTATAATTTTTTTAGCTACAAAAATGCATCTGAAAAGCTTACATAGACAAAAAAAATAAAATTAAAAGAGCCCAAGTCAAATAGTTAGTATTATCTAATTATTGTCAATATTTATGTAATTAATAATATCTTATTTTGTGGGATGTAAATCTGAATTATTTCTATTTAATGAAAAAAACTCTCATAGATAAAAGTCATTTAGCCAATTTGACATGGTATTAGAGTTTCACTTCTGAATTTGTATTTCACTATCTTGTTTTGGTTTTTCTTTGGTTTTTTTAATAGCCAATCAGTCTTAAATACCCATGACTCTTGGGTCTTGGATTTTCTTTTATTCTTGGCTATTTTTTTGGTTATGTTGTGGTTTTCTTTCATTTTCTTAACTGGATAATTAGTCCTAGTTACCTAGGTCTCTTGGATCTTGGATTTTCTTATAGTCTTGGTTAATTGTTATGGTTTTATTGTGTTTATTGAGAAGATAACATCAAACAATTTTGGGTTGCTTAGTGTTCGAATCACTAGAAAAAATTATTCAACTTGGGAATTCTAGTTTTAAGTACTTGTCATGGGGAAAGAATTATGGGATCATGTTGATGGGAGTGATCCAGCTCCCAATGATTATATAAAGTTACTTCAATAGAAGGTCAAAGATGCTCGGGTAATGTATTGGATTTTAGAGTTTGCTAACCCTAATATTGTTTTTGATCTAAGACCATGCATGATAGCACAAGCCATGTAGGAGTACCTAAAAAAGGTTTACTCTCAAGAAAATAGTGCTAGATGTTATTAATTATAAAATGAAATTTCTAATTATTTTGAAGGTAGCCTTTCCATCAGGGATTACAACTTTGGCTTTCAGAGTTTATACGCAAAATATACTAATATAGGTTATGTCAAAGTGCCCGTTAAATCTCTCTCTATTGTTCAACAAGTTCATGCCTAAAGCAAGCGTGATCAATTTTTAATAAAACTATGATTTGAATCTGAGATTATTCACTCAAACTTAATGAACTGAAATCTTTGCTCTTCTTAGATGTTTGTTTTAGGGAATTACTTTGCAAAAAGCAACATCAACTTACATAAGGCATTTTCACGTAAAAAAAATTATGTTACAGTTGCTTTTATGGCTCAAATAAAAGAGAAGGGTAGGAATATGAGTAATATACAGTGTTATAGTTGCAAAGAATATGAAAACATTGTAACAATTGTAGAAAGAAGTTATACAATTATTGCAAATACAAAGGACATATTATCAAGAAGTGCCCCCCTCATCCTCAAAATCATGAAATCAATGCTTTTCTAGTTACAACGTATGACAACCCATACATAATAGTTAAATATGGTATTATTACTCTTAAAATGGTACATCAAATGATTGCTTCATCTTTTTCAGCCTTAAAGCTATAAGGTAATAATATTAATTATCAATGTTGGCTTGTTAATTATGCCACTTCAAATCATATGACCAACTCATCTAGTATGCTTAAAAATATTCGTATGTGTCATGGTTCATCACAGATTCAGGTTGCTAACAGAGGTCATATACATATTACTAAGGTTAGGTATATCAATCCAACTTTTAAAAATGCGTTTGTATTACCAAAGTTGTCTGCCAGACATATTTTGGTTGGTCAATTGGTGGAGAATTTTTGTAATCTGTGTTTTTCTCGTGATGGTTATTTTGTGCAGGAGTAGGTATTAGGGACAGTGATCATGAAGAGGCTTAAAGTTGAAAGACTATTTCCACTGTATTTTTCAATTTCTCATTTTCTATCTTTTACTTGTAATACTGTTAAAAATAAAGGTGAAGTGTGGCATAAATGTTTAGGCCATCCAAATTTTATTGTTTTGTCTTGTTTGTTAAACTCTGGTTTTTTAGGAAACAAAGATCAATTTTCTTCTCATAATGTTCTATTTGATTATTATACATGTAAATTAGGGAAGAATAAAACCCTTCCATTCACTTTTCTTGGTAGCCGTGCTATAATGAGCTTTAATATTATTCATAGTGATGTTTGGGATATTACTGTAACATCCTCGCTTCTCAGCAAGCCAAACATTCCATTAAACCATCACACACACCATTCAATCCTTCCATATATCACATTCACAAATAATAAGCACAATGACTTTTCTTAAATATTAGTCTATCATATAAATGGATTGATAAAAGGGAATAACATAAATGTATACAAATACATAATTGAGTTCGCAAAAAAAAATTTGTATAATAACTTAAAACATCGGTTTACAACCAAATCCAATAAAACATAAATCAATAGAAGGGTTAGGGTTCTTTAATCTTTTCTTCCCATTCCTTGATAAACTCTACACCAAAATGTTAACCTAGAGTGATTAAAAAGAGTCAATGAGTTATAAAAGAGAGATATTTTGGTGGTTTAGAGAGTTTAGAGAGAGGTTGGAGAGAGGTTGGAGAGAAGACATACATAAACTTCGACGACTATAAATCCACCTTCCATGGTTGGATCAGAGCGATATTTGGATATATTGTCCTCCTCCATGTCTTGTACATTCTCACCAGAGAGATCTTCTACATTAGTCTCTATTCGACACATATCATGGGAGGAATGTTTCTAAAAAAAATACACTTCTGGACAGTCTCAGTCGTCGACTGTTTTCTCCTTCTTCCACCGTTGGATTAGGCTATAATTGGGATATGTTGTTCTTACGGATGCTATCTGAATTTGGAACGGTGGAGATCAAACACAAACAGTTCAAACAGAAGTTATGCTTCTTGCACAGTGGGTCTGTAATGTTTAGGTTAGTTCGATTAAACCCAAGTTTCTGAAAATTTCACTGTTGGATGAAGTTGATATTTAAATATGTTATACTTATAATAATGAATTACAACTTGACCGCATGGATTGTCTAGAATATTATTTATTTGTTATTTATGGGTGTTTGAAACTACTGTCAAAATTGGTTCTGTGTGAACCGAAATAGCCCCCAAAGGAAATAAAGCACTAGAATGGTATTTAGCCTCCCTAACATAGACTTCTAGGGCTATCACAGAAAGCATTTTAAAACAACCATAAATAACAAAAAAATAATATTCCTAACAATCCGTACGGTCAAATTGTAATTCATTATTATAAGTATAACATATCTAAATATCAACTTCATCCAACAGTGAAATTTCCAGAAACTTGGGTTTAACTGAACTGACCTAAACATTGCAGAACTATTATGTAAGAAGCACAACTTTTTTTTGGAGTGTTTTCTTCTGATCTCCACCATTTAGAATCTAGATAGCATCTGGACGAACCACGCATCCAAATTATAGCTCGATCCAACGGTGAATGGAGGAGAAAATAGTTGGCGACTAAGACTATCCAGAAGTGTATTTTTCCCATAAATTTTCCTCCCATGATATCTCTCAAACGGAGACTGATATAGAAGATCCCTCTGGTGCGAATGTATAAGACATGGAGGAGAACATCATATCCAAATATCGTTCTGATCCAATGGTAGAAGTTGGAGTTATAGCCGTCGAAGTTTCTACCATCAATATGTCTTCTCTCCAACCTCTCTCTAAAGTCTCTAAACCACCCAAATATCTTCTTTTTTTTTATCACTTATTGACTCTTTTTAATCACTCTAGGTTAACATTTTGGTGTAGATTTCATCAAGGAATAAGAAGAAAAGATCAAAGAACCCTAACCCTTCTCTTGTTCTTGCAAGTCACCACAAGAGAGAAATAGAATGGTATTTATAGTGCTATCTTCTTATTAATTACACCTTTACCCTCATCCCTTCTTATCATTTGTACATAAACCCCTAACCTTTTGTTATTTGAACATTGACCTCTCTTGGTTTTACTTATTCATTTTGTCCCCACAAAATTTTTCTTTTTAACAATTTAGTGCTATATTCACTTTTTATTTCATTAATTTCACCATTTTTATCTTGATTTAAGTTTTTTTAATTTAATTTAACCCATTTTACTATCGGTTAAATTTCTCATATTTTAATAACCCAGTAAAATTATAACTGGGATTTACAATTACACCAATTATTCCTCATGCTTATTACAAGTACGTTATGATATTTATTAATAATTACAGTCAGTTTATCTAGGTGTGTCTCAATTTTCTACTTGTATTAAGATATTGAGATCTTATTCGGGTGGGGAATATATGTCTCATGAACTTCATGATTTCTTGCATAAAAAAAGATGTTGTCTCACATCTCTCATGTCCTTATACACCACAATAAAATAAGATTGTTAAACTTACGAACTGTCATCTTTTAGATATCACTAAGACCTTATTGATTAAGTCTTTTGTACCATCTAAATTATGGGTTGAAGCTTTGCTACTATAGTTTATTTAATAAATAAAATGTCATCTCAGGTGTTAAATTTTAATTCATCGTACTATCATATGTACAATAAATCTCATAGCTATAAGTTGTGTTTGTTTTGTCTATTTGCCTTCTCATAAACAACACAAACTTTCTACTTAGTCTGCTAAATGTATTTTTTTGGGTTATAGTGTTTCTGACAAAGGTTCTGTTTATTATGATTTAAGCTGTAACAAATTTTATATTTTTAGAAATGTTGTTTTCTTTGGCAATCAATATTTCTTCTCGACTTATGTTGAATCTTTCTTTGTTGCTCCAATTCTTCCTAAGTTTAAGGATTTATCATCTTTTTAACGATTCAAGCCACAAAATGTGTATAAAATGCTCCACTACCTAAGATTGCTCTTAAGACTGCTTACGTGTCTCCTCCTTATAAGTCTACTTTTTTATGCTTATTAGAGTATTCCATCCCTCTAATCAGTATGGTTTTTCAGTTATTTTGTCAACTATTAATGTTCCATCATATTACTTATAAATTGTTAAGCATGAGTGTTGACAAAAAGCACTGCAAAAGGAACTTCTGGCTCTTCAGAATAACCATACATAGGAAATTATTTCTTGTCCTTCAATTGTTAAGCCCAAAGGTGTAAATAAGTGTACTCAATTAAGTTTCTCTCTAATAGAACTCTAGATCAATTTAAAAGCACGAATGGTTGCTCTTGAAAATAAACAGGAGTATGGAGTGGACTATGAGAAGACTTTTGCTCCAGTTGTGAAAATAATTACAATGCGTACCATTATTGTCATTGTTGCTTCTCAAGGTTGGCCCATTCATCAAATGAACATCAAAAATGTTTTTCTTTATAGTGATCTCAAAAAAAATATATATGAAACCTCCATTTGGTTTGTTCTCCCCCTTACATCAGTTGCGTGTAACTTGAAAAGGTCCTTGTATGGTTTGAAACAGGCTCCCCGAGTATGGTTTAACAAGTTCTAATCTACCTTGATTCGCTTCTCTTTTATGCAAAGCAAATATCTTGTTATTTCTTTACAAGTCATCTACTAGTTTTTTTCTCCTATTTATTTATATGGATGACATTGTTATTGTGAGAACTGATTCTTTATTGATTAAGAACCTTCGACAACATTTTTAGGATTGTTTTCACATGAAAGACCTTGGTTCATTATACTTTTTTCTGGGGAGTTTTTGCATCAAAATATGCTCAGGATTTGATTTCTTTAGCTGGTCTTTAAGACTCTTCTCCAATGGATACTTCTCTGGAGGTGAATGTTAAGTGTTGACATCGAGAAGGGAATCTTTTTCCTGATCATACTCTATTTCAATAATTAGTTGGCAGCTTGAATTATTTCAATATTACTTGGTCTAATATCTTTTTTGCAATTCGGCAAATCAGTCAATTCAATTCATGCAATCTCCATGTCACTGACATTTGGTAGTTATTTACCACATCATATGATATCAATTTGGTTCTTTTAGTTACAGTCTATTCTTCCCATAGTTTTTACATTTTACATTTGTCTTATTGTCTTTAGTGATGATAATTAGGTAAGATATCTTGATACACGTTACTCTGTTAACGAGTTAGTGTATGTTTCTTAGCGATTTCTTGATATCTTGAAAAGGTAAAAAACATGTTGGAGTTTCCAAATCTTTGATTGATCATGAATATAAAGCCATGTTGGTTGCATGTTCAGAGATTGTTTAGGTTATTTGAACACGAGTGTTATTTATATTACTATCAATCTTGTTTTCGGATTTAATTTCAAGCCCAAGAAAACTACTCAAAAGTCAAGACATGGATGAAGGTGGCATTGACACTCATGGCAAATGCAGTCAGAAGTTGTTGGTGGTAAAGTCACAGAGAGGACCTTTGAATTGCGGAAATCAGTCCGATGAGTCAGATGCTTTTGATGAAGGTGCTGTTTGGGTCATCATTTTCTGGACAGAAAATGTCGTCAGAAGTAATCTGTTTGACTGGATTATTTTCAAATCGATTGGCAGATCAGCTTATATATTGACTCACAATTTACTGAACTAGGAAGACTGGACAGACTAACAAGTGTAAAAACAAGTATAGCATTAAATTTGATAAAAAATAAAATTTAGTGTTTCAGATAACTGTGATAATAATATTAAACACCATTACCACGATACCAAGTTTTAACATCAACAACCAGCAGCCAGCCTGCATCTTCACTTTCTTCGAACAGCTTCACCACGCGTTCCTAGTACAGGCAACCAAAACGTATGCAAAACTGTTTGGGATCGAGATCAAATAGAATCAGGCACCCTGCTTTGTAGGCAAGGCAAGACTTGAAAGTTTATATTAGGAACAATGAGGGGGGAAAAAACAAGCCAATATTTGATGCTGAGGACATCCTACAGAAAGGAAAAACGAAAAACAAAAAAATAGCGGGCACTTAAAACACTGACCATCAAAAAAGAGTACACTCCGGTCTCTGCACAACAAAAG